>Ga0247770_1000919_pt1 | contig 26424 bp, 12 predicted proteins | sample UWRJL136409B6_FD_179943 | JGI IMG/M metagenome (GOLD analysis project Ga0247770, IMG submission 179943) | Plant litter microbial communities from Arlington Agricultural Research Station in Wisconsin, United States - UWRJ-L136-409B-6 | ecosystem: Environmental > Terrestrial > Plant litter >... | reverse complement strand
TAGATAATAATAGTTATTATAATAATAACCTGTCAATAAGTAGCATAATAAGAAGTAATAATTACGTTTCCTATACAATATATTACGTAGAATACAGAGCTGGAACTCCATTTACTATACAGTTTATAATAACAAAGATATGACTGTTTAAACCTAAATAATAATAAAAATATTAACATAAACTTAAATATCTCTCTAGTTTTAGTAGCTATTCTAAATCAGGCTTTAGATTAAGAATTACAGTTAAAATCTACGTATAATCCTATCTTTTTCTATATTATAAATTAAAATAATATCTGTGAAAGTCATGATTTTTTCACTTTAAACCTGAATATCTCCCGTTACTTAACCCTAACCCTGAAAGCAATGTGAAAATCGGATTCTACATCATGCAATGCATATTGAAACGTATTATTTGATTATGTAAGCTTATAATTAATAATTATTAAATTATTACTCTAATTTACCTAGTTAAGTTAAAAAAAACCTTTAGTTTTTCACAGATAGAAATAGAAATAATATAGTGGTAAATAGCGTCATATGAATTATAGAGGTTTCCAGTTCGAATTGCATTTGTGAAAGCGAAAAAAAAACTGTAAATTGTAAATTGTAGAATAAAAACTGTAAACCCTGTAGAATAAAGCTTATAAGGCTGATGAAATAAAGTCTTTAAAAAGTAAGATTTTTTTTTAATTATTATTCTTTTTATTATTTCTTTAAACTTTATAAAATAAGATTAATAAAAAGTAAGATTTGTGTATAAAGATTACTTTTCTTAACCTTAATTATTATTCTTTTAATATTTTTTTACCTTTTTAAACGGATATATTGGCCTCTGGTCAGGTTTCTGTCGCTTTGTTCGCTATACTTATTAAAATAAGCTTAATACCCCACGCTAAAATTGCCAGGAGCGAAAGTGAAGAATGGAGTGCCCTGTAGTGTAGCGAAGGGCCGTCGCGTAATGACGAACGAAGCGACGCTAGTAATTTTATCAGTAAATGATAAGAAAACTCTAATTACGTGTAGTGATTATTTGTTAAATAGAGTTAAATAAGTGGAGTTATTCCGTTTAATTCCTTCTTTTTAACTGCTTACAGCACTCCACCATATAGGCAAAAACTGATAAGTAAGATACTGTTACGTGTGTAATTAACAGCTAAATCCAGAACTGAACTGGTTTGTTAATTAGAGCCGTGGTGGTGAACTGGTGCAATTGCGTAACAGGGAAGAAACTATAAAGAAAACTACACTTACAAAACGTTATAGTCGGCCTAAAAGGCCGACTCCCAGACTACTAGTCCTCTAATTACAGGTATATAAATGTAACTAATGTAGAAAAACAGATACGTATCTAGTATAGAACAAAACCTAGTATATAACCGTGCCTAGCATGGAACGGAGCTTAATATAAAATAATAAAGAAAACGTAACTGTAAATTAAATTATCTTCCTTTAATCGAAGGGCCAGAATGTCACTAGGCTTTTAATAAGAGGTCTTCATAGTGAAAATCGCCGGATTATATTACGACTTACACCTGACACAGACCTTAAGAGGGCTGGCGCGGGTTAAGACAGAACGTATAGCAGGACGCTAACAGGTAAGGGGTATTCCGAAGACGGCTTATTAAGCTAGCACTTTTAGACAGGGGGTTTAATGTCACTATAAGTCGCTGTTACTATAATGCGCAGAGGTAAGTCTAAACAGTAAGACATAAATAAATAATTAAATACTAGCGTGAGGAACTAAAGTCCCTTACAGTAGTTATAGACATAACCATAGCTATCTATACTAATTAAATAAGAGGTACCTTATACCTTACTTAATAGCCTGTTACTTAGTAAGGAACTGAGTAACCTGCTATTAAGCACTCCTTACTTAAAGGTCCCATAAATGCTTAGTAAGTAAGCACTTCTGTTAAGACTGAGTAACTCCTAATTAGTTATAAAGGCTTTAAGTCTTTACACCCCTAGCCTAATGTGCAGTACTGTGTATATTATCTTCCTACACTGTTCCTTATATAGGGGATCTATCGGGCCACCCCGGCCTAAGTGACGGCCTGTAAGGTTGTCATATAATTCCCCCTCTTTAATATTCTTTTTCCATAAAAAATCCTAGTAAAAGCAACCCTTCTTTCTTAACGTAACTATACCTACTAACTGTATATAGAAGCGCACTTTAAAAAACAGCACCTCTCGTTACCGTAACCTTACAGACTTCACTTTAACTTTTAGATCGTAAATGTCACCTTATAGTCGTTATTCTTTAAAATCGCTTTCCTGTCTTATTACCGCACAATTAGACAGTTACTTTAAATACTTACTTATAGGGGTTTTGTTTTTATATAACGTGTTTAGTTACAGCAACGCCTTCCTTTAACGGCTCTTTTCTGAAAAACGCCGTCTTAATGTAAAATATAACACTATTACGTGGAACTTAGAACTGAAAACTTAAAAGCTTTGTAAAGCTGCTACCTAACTTAAATGGATTAAAGTCCAGTGCTGTAAGATGGAAGAGTGAGCTTTTTCTGTGTTTGGCTGAAAGGTAGAGATCTTTTATTTCTAGAAGTAGGAGGAGGCCTGTCTGGCTGCTCCTCCTAAAGCTAGTGAGTCTTTTAACTGGGGAGGCTTTCTAACAGGGATACCTGCTAGTTCTTTCTCTAGGGGGTTATTACAGCTAATAACCTCTTCTTAACTTAGTTTATAACTTCTTTCCTTTAATAAACGAGAACGGTCCTTTAGTGTAATAATGGTGTACTTATTTTTATGTGGAGCTTATTAAGAGCTCTAGAGGTCCAGCCTCCTTATTAAGTCTAAGGTCCTTATAACCCTAGTTAAAGGTTTTAATAAATGTCCTTCTATACTTATTAAGGAGTTTCCTACCACTTTTTAGGCTTTAAATCCCACAGTGGTCTTACTCTTTAATATAGTAATTTAAATGTTAAATCTTATCTTATTTTTCTAGTTCTTATTATTAGTTTTAATCAGTCTAGATTCTTTTAATAGAACTCTGTAATCAGGTCCAGGTATTTAAGGTTCTTAACTAGTTCTTATAAGTTACTTTTAAGGCTGTAATCTAACTATTTAATAAGATATTTAAACGTGTTCTTTCCCCCTTATAAATCTATAACTTCCTTAACGTTGTACTTATCCTTATCAGCGTCGATCTTAACCTTCTTTTCTAAGGGAACTCCTTTTAAGGCGGGTTCTAAAAGTGAGACGTGAAAAACCTTAGTCCACACCTTTATACTAGCAGGTAAGTTTAGTTTGTAATTAAAGGTAGTAACCTTTTTCTTAATTTAAAACAGTCTGTACCTTTTAAAGTTAAGCTTCTTATTAGGCTGTTTTAAATACAGGTTTTGTAAAAAAAGATAAACGTGGTCCCCCTTTTGAAAAGTCAGTCCCTTAACTTATTTATTATTATAGTAAAGTCCTTTTTTAAACACTAGCTGCTCAGTTTAATATTTATTAGCAAACTTCTTCATTTATTTACGTGTAAACTTAAGTTCAGCTTATAAGTGGTTATATAGTTCTTACATTTAGTTTACACAGATTACGGCTTGGGGGGCATTAGTAGGTGGGCTTTAACAGAGTTTAGGCTCCTTACTGTAATTAGTGAAGAATAGTAATATACTTATTAACTTAACTAATGTTATATTATAGGTTATCTGTACTGTTAGTAACAGCTTAAACTAATTGTTTTATTTAAAGTTAACGTACGCTTAAAGATACGTTATAAGTATTTAGTTAACTTACTTTGTTTAACTGTCCATTTATAGGTGGAATGCTATTAAAAGCTTACTTTTCACACCCATTTTTTACATTAGTCTTTATTAGAACTTTAACATAATTAGCTTATCCCAATCCGTAACGATATTATCTAGTTAAAGGTGTTATAAAACCACCTCTTTCTTAAAAATATAAGTAAGTTACTTTACTGTTATATCCTTTAAGGTTAGTAGAAAATAAGCTTATTTTATTAATCTGTCGACCATTATAAAGATTTAGTTATAAGTAACTTTTATAACAGGGTCCTTAGACTTTAAAATCCCAGTAATAAAGTTAAATAAGATTAAACTTTATAACGCCTATAATATGGGGAGTGGTTTAAGAAGCCTATAAGGCTTATAACATTAATTCTGCTTCTAATAGCAGATATTACAGTTATTAACCACTTCCTTAACTAACTTTTTCATTCCCAGGAAGGTGTACGCTTATTAGGCTTATATAAGAGTTTTAACTTAGCTTATATATCCTTTAAGTTAAGACTTATAAACCTGTTAGATATACTCCTTTTATTTATCCAAGTTGTAAATGTACGGTTTCTTTTAATATTAAAGCCTTACTCTTAATTTAAGCGTACTGTCTACACTTTTTAACAGCTATTCCAGCTAATAATCAGTTTTATCGTAGGTTAGATACATTAAGCACTCCTTCCCACAGTCTTACACATACCTTAAGAAGTCTTTTAACAAGCCCTTATATTTACAGGTTCCTTCCACCAGCCTTCTTACTTAAAAGTCCTGTTATTACTAATAGATATTATACTTTATTTATAAGTTTATACAGATATTAATAATTTATTCCAGTATCTAGTTATTTAACACTTATAACATGTGTTTTAACGTGCCGTTCTTTACTTTATTAAATATAGTAACGGGGACTAAGACCAGATTAACATCCTTATAATCCTATCTTTAACTAAAAGTATCAGCTTACCCATTATCTTTTCCTTTAACGTAGTAAATCTGGAAGTGGAACAGGGCTATTAATTCTACTTATTATATTTACCGTGGGTTAAGTTCCTTTATTAAAAAGTATTAAAGGTTATTATAGTTTAAAAAGACCTAAACTAGTTCTTCTATACCACTTAAATACAGTGCCCACTTAGTAAAACACTAAATAATTACCATCAGTTCCTTATTATAGATTAGATATTATAAGGCTAGGCCGTGGATTCCTTTTAATAAAAAGGCAACTAAGTAGCGTTTCCTATTATCCTGGACTTAACTAAGTTCTCCACTAATAGCGAATTTTAAAAAGTCTGTCTTAACTTAGAAAGGTTTTAAAAAATCGGAGAGGGCTAGGACTGGTACTGTAATAAAGGCACGTTTAAGATCCTTAAACACCTTTTACTATTTATTAATCCACTTAAACAGCTTTCCCTTACCTGTAAGTTTATAAAGTGGTTTTATAATCTTTATAAAGTACCTAATAAAATAGCGATAAAAGTTTATAAACCTAATAAAGGTTTACAGTTCCTTTTAATTTTTCAAAATAAGTTAATCCCTAATTACCTTTATCTTCTCCAGTTACATCTTAAGCTTTCTAAGGGTTACTTTAAACCCTAAATAGTTTAACTCTTAAACGTAGAAGTGGCTTTTTTCCAAATTTACTATTAGCTTCACTTTTTTAAAAGCTGTTAAGACCTGTTATATATACTTTTAATGTTCTTTTAAAGTTTTAAAATAAACTAAAACGTCGTCTAAATACATAAAGATAAACTTATTAAGGAAGGGGCAGAGGATATTATTAATAAGGCCTTAGAAAGTTATAAGGGCGTTTGTTAATCCCATTAACATAACACGGTACTGGTAATGCCTGTTATAAGTCTGAAAAGCCGTTTTATACTTATCCTCTTCCTTTACTTTAATATGGTTAAATCTTATAAAGAAGTCGAGGCTGGAAAACTAATTTACCTTAATAATCCATTCTTACATCTCCATAATAAGTAGTAATAAGTAGCGATTTTTAATTATATCTTCATTTAACGTTTAGTAGTTAATAACTATGTGTAACTTACCGTCTCCCTTCCTTAAGACAAACAGTATTAAGTACCCTGCCAGGGATTAAAACTCTATAATAAACCCGTTTTTTAAGTTCTTATTAACATACTCCTTTAAGGCCTCAGCTTATTAAAGGTTCAAGTAGTAAGGCTGGAAGCTACAGAGCTTTGCTCCCGGCTTTAGCTTAATTTCGTGGTCTTACAGTCCGTAATTTAGTAATCACAGTATCTTTTTTTAAAACAGGGTAAATTTCCTATATTTTACAGGTACTTTAAATAAGTTAACTTTTTTACTTATCTGTAAATCAGCTTCCAGCTTCTTTCCACCTTTTAAATCGTCATTTAGGTAATATAGTAAACCTTTTAATCTTTTAACCGTCTTAATAAACCTGACTTAAACCGTGCTTAGTTTTAAAGGTTTAGTATGCTTTTAAGTGCTTTATACATCTTTAGAACGGTTTAGTGCCTTTTTAGCTTTTTCTAAACAGTAATTACAATTAAGGGACTTATTAAAGGTAAGGTAGCCACTCCTTTAGTTAATTATAAAGTTATACTTTTCCAGCTAGGGTAAACTTAAGATTATATTATATCCTATAACTAGTATAACGTTAAAGTCCACTTATTATTTATCCCTGTCTATTTTAATTAGGAGTGGTAAGTGGTAAGTAACTTTACTATTATTATACTAATATAAGCCTCCTTTTCTATTTTAAATAGGAATAACCTCCTTATACTCTTTATTAGGGAGTTTCTTTCAGTTAACTAACGAAGGGTGCATTAGGTTAGAAACACTCCCGCTATTAATTACTACTCTTACCTTAAATAACCTCCCCCTTCCGTCTGTTATATCGATACTGTGACGACCCTGCAGGACGCCACTTGGGCCGGGGCGGCCCGACGAATCCCCCGCAGAAGGAACAGTGCGGGAAGACAGTGCACACCGTCCAGGCGCACTGGGCCAGGGGTGCAAAGACCCGAAGCCCCTACGACCAATAAGGTGCTGCTCGCAGCATACCGAGTGCTCGCATCGCGAGCAAGAGAAACCTCATAAGCAGAACGCTCACACGGTGCAAAGTGCTCACACAACAAGCACTTACAACACTACAAGCAAAGTATAAAGTACCTCCCAGTTAGTTAGTATAAATAGCCATAGTTATACCTATAACCACCGTAAAGGACTCTGGTTCCTCACGCTAATATTCAATTATTCATTTATGTCCTACTATCCAGACTCACCTCTGTGCATTATAGTAACAGCAACCTACAGTAACATTAAACCTCCCATCTAAGAGTGCTAGCTTAATAAGCTGTCTTCAGAACGCCCCCTTACTTATTAGCGTCCTGCTATACATTCTGTCTTAACCTACACTAATCCTCTCAAAGCCTATATTAGGTGCAGGTCGTAATACAATATTAACATATTAGTTCTAAACGCTATTTATTAAATTCCCAGACACCACCTCTCTTCCACTAACATATTAACCTCTGGAAAAAGCAAGGAGATTGAAGAAACGCAAGCTCAGCCTCAGCTCCTTACTATCGACAAGTTAGCTACACGCCTTAAAGACTTAAACCTTAATTAGTAAAGGCTAGTTAAGGAACTTAACGAAGCTTTCCCTAAAGACACTAAGAGCCATATCAGTCTTATCGAAAAACTCCAAACCTAACTTAACGCTATCAAGCTGGAGAATAACAACCTTAAGGGCTTATAGAAGAAACGGGTAAAGCTCCCTCCACCCTCACGCTTTAAAGGAGACTTTACGTAACTGGAGTCCTAGATAGCCTAACTCCAGAGTTATGTCACCTATTATAATAAGCAGTTCTTCGAAGAAGAAGGAAAGGTTAAGTTCGCTAGAGCCCTACTAGACAGAGTAGTTACTTACTAGTACAAACCTTATATAAAGACGATTAATAACCTCTTTATAGACAGAGCACGTAAAGAGGCCCCTAAGACTTAAGCCCTTTTCGATAACTTTAATATCTTCATTAACTAACTCCAGACTAAGTTTAGAGAACTAGACGCCCCTAGGCAGGCTGAACAGCGGCTTATAGCCCTAAAGCAAACGTCTTCAGTCTTTAAGTTCTCCACACGCTTTAAACTAAAAGCAGTAAAGACTAAACTCGGCTAAGAAGCCTTAGTAATACTGTTTTAGAGCGGTCTAAAGGAATACGTCACTAGAGACCTCTACTAAGAAGACCGACTGGACCGTCTGTAAGAACTAGTTGAGATGGCTATCAAGGCCGATAACCGGTACTATAATTACCATTATTAAAAGAACCTCTAGAAAGAATAGACCCTTTACCAGCTAAGCAAGCTTAAAAAGAGAAACCAGTCAACCACAATAGGTCATTACCCCGGACTAATAGACATTAGTATAATAAACTGTCAGAATTAACTTAACCGCAATAAGCCTTAACGACAGTAATAGTAAAAGCAGTTTAAGGACTTATCCTAAGTTTAGTGCTTTAACTGCGATAAGAAAGGCCATATAGCGCAGTAATGCCCATCACTAAAATAAGTCAGTTAGAAACCTGTTTTAGAAGGAGGGAAGTACGTTAGGTTCAACTTAAGAGATATCTACGTCAGGATAGTAAGTAACGAAGAAGACTGCATTTAGATAGATAAGTGTAATTTAAGAGACAAGGAAGAAGAAAAAGAACCTTAAGACGTAGTGTATCTAATCCTTAAAGGTGTCTTAGAAGAGTTAGCTACGGAGGTGTAAGTTACAGAAGACTGACTTTAAGGTAGAAACTTAGAACTATTGGAAGTGTAGGTTACAGAAGATCGACTCTAGGAAGAGATGTTTCAGTTAGCTGTTATAAGCCTTAAGAACCTCACTCTGTAAACTTAGGAACTAAGAAAGTCTAAGAAAGACCCCAACTTAGAAATTACTAAAATAGTAGAAAGAGTTAAAGAACTAGCCCTTTAAGCCACCCAAATAGTAAAGTAAGCCTTAAAAGGTAAAAGAAAATAAACTAAGAGAATTAAATTAAAAAAATAAAAGTTCTTCTTAATAATACCCTTTAAGACTCTTAAGCACTTTAAGTACGCTAAGTAGATCAGTACCTTCACCTTCTTAGAAGAAGGACAGTTTAGATAGCTGCCCTACACTAAAGCTGGTGTGCTTTGGACCAGTACCTTAAAGGTCCCCCAAGAAGGCGCAAAGCAAGCACACTAATAAAAGGTCTAAGAGCTAAAGGAGAAATATTAAGAGATAGTAGATAAAATAGAGGATTTGCAAATCGAAGGCTTTACTGTAACGTCTAAGGACAGAGTAGTAGAGATCAGGTTAAAACTTTATAATAGAGTTCGTTTCGCTAATTAGCTCGAATATCGACTTATTAAGGAAGACTACTTTGTAGAAGAACAAGCCAGGTTACTATTACCTAAGTTCTAAGAAAAGGTTTAAGAGAAATAACGCATACGGAGGTAAGTAGAAGAAGAGAAAGAATAAAGCGTTACTTCTACTGTTTTATACTCTATAACTGCAGTACCTATAGTTAACATCGACTACCTTAATTATAGAGACATACTGTAGATCGATTACGTATATAACAATTATGCTTTTAACCGGTATTATAGACTTAAGGCCCTTTACGACTACTTCCCAAGCATATAGAGATAAGACTACGCTATTATAAAAGTAAAGTTAGAACTGGCTTACTACTAGGTCTCCTACTCCCTAATAAGAGAATCTGGTAATAAGTGGAAGGTTACCGTAGTTAACTAAACCCTTACTACGTGTTAGCAAAAAGGAATGCTTAATAACTACCTAGTTGTAATATACTTATTACACCTTAACAGAAAAGCTAGGGAGTAGTAGAAGTAAGAAGATTACTAACGGATCTAAGAGTAGAAAGACATTACTGTAATCTAAGCCTGCAGAGCGTACTATTAACTTATTAAAGACTTTAAGAACATCGTATTATTTAAAGTTAACTAGACGCTAAGGCATAAGAACTTAGGAAAAGTTAATTGTCAGGTTTATTAGAGCTGCTTGTTTTTCCAGAAGGAATTGGGAAAAGGCTGCAGGCCTTTTAAAAGGGCCAGAAACCAGTAGTTCGCTAGTTAGTAAAAACCTTAAGAAGAAGAAGAGGCATTTAAAGGTTAAGTTAGATAAGACCTTAAAGATAAGTGATTGCTATAACTCAGATATTAAAGGAGTATAAGCATTATTCTGTTAGTATCGATATAATAGATAGAAGAGGGAGGTTATTTAAGATAAGAGTAGTGATTAATAACAGGAGTGCCTCTAACCTAGTGCACCTTTTGTTAGTTAACCGAAGGAAACTCCTTAACAAAAAGTATAAAAAGGCTATTCCCATTCGGAATAGAGAAAAAAGCCTGTACTAATACAATAATAGTAAAGTTACCTACTATTTACCACTTCTAATCAAAGTAGATAAGGATAAACAATAAGTAGACTTTAACGTTACATTAGTTGTAGGATATAACATGATCCTAAGTCTACCCTAACTGGAAAAGTATAACCTTATAATCGACTAAAGGAGTAGCTACCTTGCCTTTAGTAAGTCCTTTAGCTGTGATTATTGTTCGGAGAAAGCTAAAAAGGTACTGAACTATTCTAAAGATATACGAAGCACTTAGAAACACGCTAAACCCTTAAAACTAAGCACAGTTTGGGTTAGGTTTACGAAGACGGTTAAAGGACTAGAAGGTCTACTATATTGCTTAAATAACGATTTAGAAGGTGGAAAGAAGCTAAAAGTTAATCTATAGATAAGCGAAAAAGTTAACTTATCTAAAGTACCTACTAAATACAGGAAGTTTACCCTGTTTTGAAAAAAGATACTGTAATTACCGGACTACAGACTGTAGGATTATAAAATTAAGCTAAAGCTGGGAGTAAAGCTCCGTAACTTCTAACCTTACTACTTAAACCCTTAGCAGGCCGAGGCCTTGCGGGAGTATGTCGATAAGAACCTAAAGAATAGGTTTATCGTAGAGTCTTAGTCCCTAGTAAGGTACCTAGTGCTATTTGTCTTAAGGAAAGGAGACAGTAAGTTATATATAGTCGTTAATTACCAAACGTTAAACGAAGACACGATTAAGAATCGCTACTTATTACTACTTATTACAGAAATGTAAGAACAGATTATTAAGGTAAACTGGTTCTCTAGCCTCGATTTCCTTATAGGATTTAACTACGTTAGAGTAAAGGAAGAGGACGAATATAAGACAGCTTTTCAGACTCGTAACGGGTATTACTAATACTGTGTTATACTAATGGGATTAATAAACGCCCCTGTAACTTTCTAAGGCCTTATTAACAGTGTCTTCTGCCCCTTCCTTAACAAGTTTATCTTTATATATTTAAATAACGTTCTAATTTATTCCGAAACTTTAGAAGAATACTGAAAGTATATATAACAGGTTCTAACAGCTCTTAAAAAAGCGAAGCTAACAGTAAACTTAGAAAAAAGCCACTTCTACGTTCAGGAACTGAACTATTTAAGGTTTAAAGTAACCCTTAGAAAACTCGAAATGTAAGAAGAGAAGACAGAGGCAATTAAGGATTAACCTACTCCGAAAAACCAAAAAGAGCTGTAAGCCTTTATTAGCTTTGCGAACTTCTATTACTGTTTCATTAAGTACTTTGCGAAAATCGCAAGACTACTTCACGAACTTATAAGTAAAGGAAAGCCGTTTAAATAGACTGATAAACAGTAGAAGGCGTTTGAAGACCTTAAACACGCCTTCGTTACAGCTTTAGTCCTAGCCCTCTCCGATTTCTTAAAACCTTTCTAAGTTAAGATAGACTCCTTAGAGTTTGTAATCGGTAGAGAACTTAACTAAGTCCAGGACGATAGGAAACGCTACTTAGTTACCTTCTTATCGAAAGGGATCTATAGCCTAGCCTTGCAATACTTAATCTATAATAAAGAACTGATAGCGATTATTTAGTGTTTTGCCAAGTAGGTACTGTATCTGAGCGGTACGGAAGAACCAGTTTAAGTCTTTTCAGACTATAATAACCTTTAGTACTTCCTAATAAAGGAACTTAGTCTATGGTAAGTACAGTAAGTAGAATTAATAGCCCTATTCCACTTCTAGATCCATTATATTAAGGGAAAAGATAATGGGTAAGCCGACGCTCTTAGTTAGAGATAGGATTATAAAGATGTTAATCCGGTCTTAGTCCCCGTTACTATATTTAATAAAGCTAAGAACGGCATACTGGAGCATACGTTATAAGTGTCAGATAACTAGACGCTGGAATAAACTATTAAAGTCTGTATAAACTTATAAATAAAGTATAACGTCTATTAGCAATAACAGGACTTCTAAGCAAGAAGGCTAGTGGAAGGTACCTGTAAGTATAAGTGCCCCTTAGGAGACTTCTTAGGGCACGTATAAGACTGTGGGAAGGAGTGCTTAAAGTATCTAAACTACAACGAAACTGGTTATTAGCTAGAATAGCTGCTAGAAGGTGTAAACAGCACGCCTAAACTAAGAGTAAGGCTCTGGTACTAAGAGAAACCGTACATTCACGACCCAGTTAAGAAAAAGGAATACGTTTAGCAAGTCTACAAGTCTTAACTTGGAGGATATATAGGCCGAGCTAAGACTTTAGCACAGGCTTAATAAGCGTACACCTTCCTAGAAATAAAGAAGCTAGTTAAAGAAGTGGTTAATAACTGCGACGTCTGTTACCGTAAGTAGAACTAGTGTTATAAGCCTTATAAACTTCTTAAACCACTCCCTATACCATAAGCGCTATAGAGTTCAATCTTACTTAACTTTATCATTAGGATCCTAAAGTCTAAGGACCCTGCTATAAGAGTTACTTATAACTAAATCCTTATAGTAGTCGATAGATTAACAAAATAAGCTTACTTTCTACTAACCTTAAAGGATATAATAGCAGAGCAACTCACTTATATCTTCGAGAAAAAGGTAGTTTTATAATACCTTTAGCTAGATAATATCGTTACGGATTAAGATAAGCTAATCGTGTCGAAATTCTAATAAGGGCTAATGCAGAGAATAAGTGTGAAAAGTAAGCTTTTAACAGCATTCTACCTACAGACAGATAGTTAAATAGAATAAGTTAATCAGATACTCATAACGTATCTCCAAACCTACGTTAACTTTAAATAAGACAATTGGCTTAAGCTGTTACTAACAGTATAGATAGCTTATAATATAACGCTAGTTAAGTTAACAGGTATATTACCGTTCTTCGCTAATTACGGTAAAAAGCTTAAGCTCTGTCAAGGCCTACCTACTAGTGCCCCCTAAGCTGCAGTCCGTATAGATCGAATGTAAGAGCTGTATAACTATTTACAAGCCGAACTCGAGTTTATATGCGAATAAATGAAGAAGTTTACCGATAAATACCGAACTAAGCAACCAGTACTTAAGAAAGGACTCCATTACAATGGCGAATAAGTCGAGGGACCGACTCTTTAGGAGGGAGATTACGTCTACCTTTTTTCGCGAAACCTACATTCGAAACGACTTAGTAAGAAGCTTAACTTTAAAAGGTATAAACCGTTCCGAATTAAGAAAAAGGTCGCTACCTCTAATTACAAATTAAACCTACCTATTAGTATAAAGGTGCGGATTAAGGTTTTTCATATCTTACTTCTAGAACCTGCCCCGAAGGAAGTTCCTCTGGAAAAGAAGATCGAGATTAACACTAATAAAGACAAATACAATATTAAGGAAGTTATAGATTTACGAAGGGGAAAGAATATGTTTGAATATCTTATTAAGTAGCTAGACTACGGCCTTAAGAGTAACTTATAGGAACTAGTTAAGAACTTTAAATGCTTAGACTTAATTGTGGAGTTTTACTGAAAGAATCTAGACTGACTAAAGCTAACGATAAGAACTAGAAATAAGATAAGATTTAACATTTAAATTACTATACTGAAGAGTAAGATTACTGTAAGACTTAGAGCTTAAGAAACGGCAGGAAACTCCTTAGTAAGTACGGAAGGACATTTATCAGAACCTTTAGCCAGGGTTGTAAGGACCTTAAACCTAATAAGGAGGCCGGGCCTTTAAAGCTCTTAATAAGCCCTATATAAAAATAAGTATTATCAAGAGAAGAAGTCAGTAAAGGGAAATCGAACCTATAACCTCTTACTAAAGAAGGTAGTCATAAACTAAGTCATAAAGCAGCCGCTTACTACAGAGACCCCGCCAGAAAGTTCCCCTAATTAAAAGACTCTACGTTATTAAGAGGAGCGTTTAGCTTAGCCTCCTTACTTTCTTAGAACTCTAACAGCTCCACTTCACGACTAAATGTTTTCGCAGCCTGGTCCTTAAGGCGGGACTACTGCTTATAAAGGCGCGCTAGGTGTGCCAACGCCTCTTGAAGCTTAACGGTAGCTTTATAAAGCTGCTAAGCAGTAGACTTAACTTATAAGTTAAAGTTCTGCTTTTCAATAAGAAGAGCTTTTAACTTCGCTTCACTAACACCAAAAGCGTCACATTAGGAAGGCCGGTACCTCTCTAAACAGTAGTCGTAACTGTCGGACCGGTTAGAAACCCGATAGATAAGCGGAGGGTTAGTAGACTTGCAAAAAGAACAAGGGAACATTTCGCCACTAAACGCATATATGTAAGCTGCAAGGTTCAGATGGCGGTTAGTGCTTTTGCCCTGTTCCCGTTTTAAGACCTGGGAGCCGGACACTCGTTACATGGTGAAGTGGTGAAAGGAGAAGCTTACCTTTTAAGTTCTTTGTGGAAAAAGAACGTTAAAGAGGGGAAATCGTGTAACGACCCTACAGGACACTACTTAGGCTGGGGCAGCCCGACAAATCCCCCGCAGAAAGAATAGTGCAGGAAGACAGTGCATACCGTCCAGGTGTACTGGGCTAGGGGTGCAAAGACCCAAAGCCCCTACGACTAATGAGGTGCTGCTTGCGGCATGCCGAGTGCTTACATTACAAGCAAGAGAAACCTCACGAGTAGAACGCTTGCGCAGTGTAAAGTGCTTATATAATAAGCACTTATAACACTATAAGCAAGGTACGAAGTACCTCCTAGTTAGTTAGTATAAATAGCTATAGTTATGCTTATAACCACTGTAAGGGACTCTGGTTCCTCACGCTAGTATTCAATTGTTCATTTATATCTTACTGTCTAGACTCACCTCTGTGCATTATAGTGATAGCGACTTACAGTGACATTGAACCTCCCGTCTAGGAGTGCTAGCTCAACGAGCCGTCTTCGGAACGCCCCTTTACTTGTTGGCGTCCTGCTATACGTTCTGTCTTAACCTGCGCCAGTCCTCTCGAGGCCTGTGTCGGGTGCAGGTCGTAATAGATACTAACGGAATAATACTTATACTTTTTTAATATCTAAATTATAATAACCATTTATCCTTAAGGTCTTATCTAACTTAACCTTTAAATGCCTCTCCTTTTTCTTAAGGTTTTTACTAATTAGCAAACTATTAGTTTCTAGCCCTTTTAAAGGGCCTGTAACCTTTTTCTAATTCCTTCTAGAAAAACAAGTAACTTTAATAGACTTAACAATTAACTTTTCCTAAGTTTTCACACCTTAACGTCCAGTTAACTTTAAACGGTACGATATTTTTAAAATCTTTAATAAGTTAATAATACACTTTGCGAGACTAGATTACAGTAATGTCCTTCTACTCTTAAATCTGTTAATAGTCTTCTCACTTCTATTATTCTCTAACTTTTCCGTTAAGGTGTAACAAGCACGTTATAACTAAGCAGTTATTAAGTATTCCTCCTTACTAACACGTAACAGGGGCTTAGTTAACCACAGTAACCTTCCGCTTACTACCAGACTCTTTTATCAGGGAGTAGGAGACTTAGTAGTAAGCCGGTTCTAACTTTACCTTTATAACAGCGTAATCTTATCTTTATACACTTAAGAAGTGGTTATAAAGGGCCTTAAGTCCATAATGCCGGTTAAAAGCGTAGTTATTATACACACAGTTAATCCACAGTATATCCCTATAGCCAGGGTAATCGATATTAACTACAGGTGCTGTAGTTATAAAGTACAGAACGGACGAAGTAACGCCTTTTTTTTTTTCTTCTCCCACTTACCTCTAGGTACGTTATCTTTCCCACACCTCTTCCTAAAACTCAGGTAATAACAACCTAACTTATTCTTCTATAAAATAATCTTCCTTAATAAAGCGATATTTAAGTTAATTAATAAAATAAACTCTGTTATAAAGTTGCAACCTAATTTCCACCACTCTATCTTTTAACGTTACAGTAAGACCTTTAACCTGTAAGTCCTTTATTTCATTTACTAACTTTTAATATTTCTCCTCCAGCTTCCGGATCCTCCACTAATATACTTACTTTGTGCCTTCCTAGGGGACCTTTAAAGTACCAGTCCAAGGTACACTAACTTTAATACAGGGCAGTTATCTAAGCTGTCCTTTTTTTAAGGAGGTAAGGGTGCTGATCCACTTAGTATACTTAAAGTGTTTAAAAGTCTTAAGGGGCACTGTTAAGAAGAACTTCCATTTCTCCAGTTTAATTCTCTTAACTTACTCTCTTTCACCTTTTAAGGCTTACTTTACTATTTAAGTAACCTAAAGGGCTAATTCTTTAACTCCTTTTACCATCCTGGTGATTTTTAAGTTAAGGTCCTTCCTAAACTTCCTTAATTCCTAAGTTTACAGGGTAAGGTTTTTAAAGCCTGTAATAGTTAACCAAAACATCTCTTCTTAAAGTCGGTCTTCCATAACCTACACCTTTAATAGTTTTAAATTTCCACCTTAAAGTTAGTTTACTATAACCTGCACCTTTATAGCTAACTCTTTTAAAACACCCTTAAGGATTAAATACACCACGTTTTAAGGTTTTTCTTCTTCCTCTTCCTTATCTCCTATATTACACTCGTTTATCCAGATGTAATCTTTTTCGTTACTTATTATCCTAATATAAACGTCTCTTAAGTTAAACCTAATATGCTTTCCTCCTTTTAAAACGGGTTTTTAACTAACTTATTTTAACAACAGGCACTACCGTGCCATATATCCTTTCTTATCACAGTTAAAGCACTAGACCTGTAACAGGTCCTTAAACTGCTTTTACTACTACTGTCATTAAGGCTTATCGCGGTTAGGTTAATTTTAACAGTTTACTATACTAATATCCATTAGCTTAGGGTAATGGCTTATTGCAGTTAACTAGTTTCCCTTCCTAAATTTACTTAGCTAGTAAGGGGTCTGTTCTTTCTAGAAGTTCTTTTAATAATAGTGATTATAATATTAGTTATTAACCTTAATAACCATCTTAACCAGTTCTTACAGACGGTCTAGTCGGTCTTTTTAATAAAGGTCTCTAATAACATGTTCCTTTAAACCGCTTTAAAATAGCATTACCAGGGCCTCTTAACTAAGCTTAGTCTTTACTATTTTTAATTTAAAACGTGTAAAGAATTTAAAGATTAAAAACGTTTACTTTAAGGCTATAAACCGCTACTTAGCCCACCTAAGGGTATTTAGTTCTTTAAACTTAATCTGGAGTTAATCGATAAAAACGTTAAAGTCGTCAAAAAAGGCCCAAGTCTTAAGGGCTTCCTTTCATACTCTATTTATAAAAAGGTCGTTAATTATCTTCATATAAGGTTTATACTAGTAAGCAGTTACTTTATCCAGTAAAGCTCTGGTAAATCTAACCTTTCCTTCTTCTTTAAAGAACTGCTTATTATAATAGGTAACATAACTTTAAAGCTGGGCTATCCAGGACTTTAATTATATAAAGTCTCCTTTAAAACGTAAGGGTGGAGGGAGCTTTACTTATTTCTTTTATAAGCCCTTAAAGTCGTTATTCTCCAGCTTAATAGTATTAAGTTAAGCTTAAAGTTTCTTAATAAAACTAATACAACTCTTAATATCTCTAGGGAAAGCTTTATTAAATTCCTTAACCAGTCCCTACTAGTTAAGGTTTAAGTCTTTAAGGTATGCAGCCAACTTATTAATAGTAAGGAGCCAAGGCTAGGCTTACACCTCTTTAATCTCCTTTCCTTTTCTAAAGGTTAATATGTTAATAAGAGAGAGGTAATATCTGGGAATTTAATAAACAGCGTTCAAAACTTAACACTAATATCGTATTATAACCTGCACCTAACACAGACCTTAAAAGGGTTAACACAGGTTAAGATAAAACGTATAGCAAGACGTTAACAAGTAAGGGGCGTTCTAAAAACAGCTTATTAAGCTAACACTCCTAGATAGGGGGTTTAATGTCACTATAAGTCACTATCACTATAATACATAAAGGTAAGTCTAAACAGTAAGATATAAATGAATAATTAAATATTAGCGTAAGGAACTAAAGTCCCTTACAGTAATTGTAGATATAACTATAGCTATCTATACTAACTAAACAGGAAGTACCTTATACCTTACTTAGTAACCTGTTACTTAATAAGAAACTAAGTAACCTATTATTAAGCACTCCTTACTTAAAGGTCCCACAGATACTTAATAGGTAAGCACTTCTGCCAAAACTAAGCAACTCCTAATTAGTCATAGGGGCTTCGGGTCTTTACACCCCTGGCCTAATGCACAGTACTATACGTACTGTCTTCCTGCACTGTTCCTTGTGCGGGGGATCCGTCGGGCCGCCCCGGCCCAAGTGACGGCCTGCAGGGTCGTCACAGATTAATGATTGTTAAAAGAAGCACGGTTTAAAGAACCGCGCGGCGCGGCCCCTGTTTGACGGTGGCACGCGCTAGAGAACGCATCGCTATGTATAAAAGCGACTACAGTAATATTACATATAGAGCCCAAAAATAACAACAGGGTCGGCCTGAACAAACGCCCTAAGTTAGTGGTAGAGATAGACGTAGTTGAAGTTAATAACTCTGTTTTAAACAGGGCTTTACTCTACTAGCTAATCCCACTCTACACTCTGCCTAACTATTCGCTCTCCAGTACTCTATTACGGTTTTAATTCGTTATTAATATTACAGCCTTATACTAATGATAATGCTAATTTCTAGCCACTGAGCACCCTGTACCGTGTACCCTGTACCGCGTACCCTGTACCGCATACCCTATAGTGTGGTTGTGTACCCCGAAACCACTAGTTGAATCTGGGGTTCCAGAGGGTTCCAGAGTATTCCAACCCACTCCAGGGTCCCTTGGGGGCCCTGGAGCACTCTGAACCTTCTGGAATTCGGAGGGGTGGAACCCCCTGAATCCAGTGGGGCTACTGCCCTACAGAATCAACTAGAACACTACAGTGGCCATGTCAGTCACTACGTCAGCAGAACTATAAAGAATGGTTTAAAACAATTCTATTCCATTATTGTATTAGTTAGTTTCACCTTGTAGAAGACTCTGGAATTCTTCCAGAGCCTCCCACAGCTTATAACAGGCCCTCTCCTCTCCTATATTTAGTTCTAGTTAAGCAAGCAACTTCATTCTACTCCAGTCATTATATAAGGCACTGCCTTCCGGATCTTCTTGTCTCCAGCGTTAATACTCGCTGTGATACCTTTATTTACAGTAGCACTGACGATATCGTTATAATCATCAACAAGCTCGGTGGCTTGAAGCGCGCGGAGGCCACACCAAATCGTTGGGGCGTAGTAGAAGCAATTGTATTCGTCCTCGGCATCCTCATACTTGCCAAACCGATGAGTTGCCACTGGCAACGCCTCATCGGGGGGCTTGTATCGTGGACTCCATCAGTGCATCTTCTTTTCCTCGTCGTCCTTGGAGGCGAGGATGACGAACTTGAGGGTTCTGACGATATGGGTGCGTATTTCCTCAGAGTAGTACTTGACCGCGGCGGAGTGATTTTCTTCCCTTTCCAAGCGTCGCAGCTGCTGCAGAACTTGTGACAAAAACCTCACAATCCAGCTGTGATGTGTCAGGACTCGACTCATTTGTCTCTTCAACATTATGCACTGGAGGACTCACAACAATTGCTTGAGGCTGAGTGTCGAACCCGGAACATGAGGCCACACGTCGACTCCAACTTCAACATCGTCGATATTAAACCGGAGGCAATGAGCTGAGAGTATGCGCTCCACACATCGCTGAATGGGACCAATCTCGCGAAGATAAAAGAGCGTCGGTTTGGCGCTTCGATCGATGAGCAGCTCGGATGATAGCAAAGACGTCCACATGGAGTTGCTCGCATACGCTATCGGACGAGACACCAGCCAAATTAGAGACCTCGTCGTTGCTCAGGAGTGGGATTCCGTTGATTGTCGGAGACGAGCCACTTTCGAGCTTGAAGGCCGCCATGATCGTTGTTGTTTTGTTGCTCATGACCTCGATGCCATGGGTCAAGCGATGATGCTTGAAGCGCTCACGCCGTTTTTTGCAGCGAGTTTCCCATGGTGAGAGAACAGGTGCCGATGCTGGGGCTGGTGCTGGTGCCGATGCAGTAGAATTTGCCGTCTTGCAGTCCATGGCCGCATAGGACAAGTCAACCGGTTTGCCTTGGTTGTAGAGCTTCAGATAGAATCTCGCATCCTGTAAAGCCTCAGTCTCCATTTTCCACGCCATTTTGGCTCCGTCCCAGGAAACTTTGTGGAGCTTGTGAGCCAGACCACTACAGCGACAAGAGAATCGCATAGGCCCGCCCAGCGAGAGAGAGACGGTCACTTTGCGTGCATTCTCATCACTGACATTGCCGCAGTGTTCGAGACATGATATACCGCTCATCCCATCGGTGGGAGTTTGGCTGAGGTTGAACTGCATGACTTGAAACACCGTCTGCTTGCGGAAGAACGAAAACATAGCGCAGGTCCCCTCGTGTGACACAACCTCGCTGTCCTCGGCATCGAGCCAGTAGCGCGCAAAGGGCCATCAATGATTTATGTTGCCCCGGTCTTTGAGAGGGCCCAAGCGACAACACAGCACAGGGTCCGTGGTATCTCGCTTCGGTTTCTTGCTTTGGTTCTTGGAGTTGTCGGCAACTTTGAGACTGAATGTCGCATTTCCGCCAAACGGCCGCTGTGCTCTGGTGAGGAACGAGTCCATCGAATCATCGTATCCGCCTTTGACCGAGATGTAACCACAGAGATCAGACGGTGCGGTGACCTCGAGGATTGCACCCTCGACATTGGTGCAGGCGGAGTAGCTGGAGTCGCCAAAATCGAAGGGAGCGAAGGACTGATCAAGATGAAAAGACCTCGCCAAGATTGTTCTGGCTCATCCATTCAAAACCGATGCTTTGTTCTTGCGTATTTGCCATCTTTCTTCAAGTGTTATTCGTGTTGAGGGATAATAAGATGGATGTCAATGGATACGGCGGTGGAGAACCAGGACAACTGCGAGAAGAAAACTCCAATTATGAACAAGAGCAGTAAAGTAATCGCAAAACTACCGTAGGATATCTCATGTTTTCATCAGACAATTCCAAGTGGCATGACAAGATTGCATCCGCTTAAACCCAACAAGGTAATGGGATCTGCATAGTTCCAACGAGGCGTCGAATCACGTTTCAGCCTTCCAAGCAATCTTAGCGCCACCGAATCAGTTCACACCCTCTTTTCCTCACCGCACGAGCGGAATCTCCAGGCCGCTGAAAGATGGAGATGAAGTAACTGCGTTAGCAAGTCAAAGAAAATCCGGCCCCCAACTTTCATCTCTTGTCTATGTCCTTGTCGGTGACACCAACGCATCGTGTTTTGTCACCTATCAACACGGCAAAAAGGCCAGAATCGAGAGAGTTGACTGGTGCTGATTGTGTGAAGATGGCGTGGAACACTGTGATGTGTGGAGAAGCTAGCCAGGGCCTCGGGAGCCCAGTTAGGGTCTTCGGGCAGTGGATCCAAGGCATCTGGTCCGCATCATGTGACAATCGCGTGCCCAGCCTGTGACACCACTAGCGACACCAACTCTCCGTTCAATGTGAGAAAAGAGGTGGCACGCCAAATCGTCATCCCCGAGACCTCGACCTCCACCTCTGCCGCGGCGGAGATAGACTTCGATGTCGGCGTCGATGATGGCCGTCATCGTGATGCCGGCGGTGATGACGATGATGCCATCTCTCTCTCTCTCTCGGTCGCAAGGCTTCGCCCAGTGGCCGCCGAATGATCTCTTCTCGCCCTCCGCCACTTGACTCACCCCGCCCTTGTTTCGTTCCGCTTGGATAGCTTGAAACCTCGCGTGGTCCTACCTGGCGCTCGGGAGTATGACTTCGCTCATTTGTTTCGCGTGGCCCAGGAAGCGGCACCTTTCGCTCGTCTCTCCTTTCCCCCTTGGGCGTGTTCTCGCGCACTGTCGTGGTCTCCACTGTAGTCCTTGCCCCGCGGTGGCCACGAGACTCGGGACGCTCCACGGTCCTCCGCTGCGTCCCCTCGTTTCTTACTCTAGAGAGGTCAGGACTTCCTCCGCGCAGAGCTGGAGCGGGCATGTCTGAATGACGGTTATTCCGCGTCGAAGTGGAATGCTCGCTGCGGCTTCTGCGAACCACATAGGGCCACCTCTTGTCCCAACTTGAAGATCGACTGCTGCTTCGGCTGCCGTGGGGATGCCCACACCGGCATGACACATTCTGGTTGCCGATGTAAACATTGACTGGCGGGCGAGCTTTCGAGCTCTCGGGATTCTCGGTCTCATCCTCGCTCTTCTCGGCATCATCCTCTTCCTCTATTAGCTTTCGCCTTCGCTTGTCTGGCGATTTATTCGCCTTGCGGGAGTTAGCAAGACCCGAGCGGCGTTAAGTTAGTAGGGGGTTACTCGCCTCTCTGTCTGCGATGTCTTGAAAGTTTTCCGTCTTTGTCAACGGCCAGTCGATCATGTCGCTGCATGGAGCGACACAGAACTTCACCCAGTCTCTCGGCTCGAGACGACGACCCTTGTCGGTCCTGGCTTGTAACTCAGCTGGCGATTGCAGCAGGGGGATATGGTTCTTGAACCATTTCCAACCGTGTCCTAGCTCCCGGACCGCCGTCTCGACCTCAAAGTCGAAATGGATGAACTTTTTGTAATCCGGCTTGTCCAGATGCTTTTTTCGCTCATTCTCGACCTCTTGAACGGGCACGTATCGCGTAACGGTGACTCTTCGAGTGAAGCTCCCGTACACTTCAGGCGCCCAGTGGCCGATCTTGAGGTTCACTTCCCACTCCCAGTGAGCAGCGCAGTCGTACTTCGCTCCGTCGGGATTACGGTCCCACGTGCACGGCTTCCAGCACGTCTCCGGGTTGCAGCGTCGGCTATGTTCTGACGTCACATGGAACTGTCTCTTGAGGCGATGCGCGTGCCTAACTGGGGGAGCGAATGCTACGATCGCGAGGTCATCCCCATGGGAACGGCTCAATCTGGGACCGTGTTTATCTGCAGAATACTAGTTACATCATTTATCGGGCGATGGCGCTGGGCACGGTACTCACGTGGCCTAAACTGTTCGTACGAAAGCCCCTCGCGCCAGGAATGCATTGTTCTTTGGTAGCTTATCCTGTTGTTACTTTCGATCTGAGCCTCAACCTTCCCTGCGGGTGTTGGGCCAATGTTCTGAATTCCGGTTCCGAGAGACTTGCCGTTACTTTTCTCGTCTGTCACTTCTAGCTTAGCCGGCTGGTCGCCCCTTGGCCGCACGTAGTGCCACTCTCCATGATGGAAGAGGTATCTGAGAGAGATTATGTCGAATAGCCGCTTATTGGCGTCATCCCTGCGGGTACGTCAGTGCTGATTGCCAGCATACGATGGCTTGCACGAACTGGTGGTCAAAACCGGTTATTCGAACCTGGAGCTTGAAACTCAGGATAACTCTATAGTGCTCTTCGTGCTTGGATTTGTCCTTTTTCTCGACAGGGTCTCGCGGCGACTTCTTTGCCGACCGCTCAATTCTGATCGACGGGTCTAGAATACTGAGGTCGGTGTAGTGCCCCCTTCCGCCCGCGATTCCGTCGCGCAGGGAAACAGTATACAGATTGGTGTCCTTGGTGCCCATCTTCTGCGGATATCTGACGTTGAAGTCAAAAGTAAGTTAAGATTGACCGCTCCTTGGGTTCCGGTCATGACACATGGCTAATATTTGACCGTATGCCCACAGGCACTGGCAATGCATGATGTTGGATGCTCGTCATGCCACCTTGGAATGGTGGCATGGTGGTCACATTCCGCACATGGGCACTCAAGCACCGCAATACCAGTTGATTGGTCCGTGCATCGCCCGGACCGGGAGCGTTTCGGAACGGCCTGCAGCGAGCCGGAAATACTCGGAGGACCCCACTTTCCGGGTCATCATCCGGCCAGGCAAGAGAACCAGCGCAAGTTCGGGTAGTACTGCTTGGCCCAAGATATTTGGATTATTCAGACAAAACTACAGTCTCTAGTGTTTGTCATTATATCTATATACCATGCATTTGCCACGAAGCCAGGATGTAGAAGTCCTGAGTAGACACCACAGGTACTCAGTGGATCAAAAGGACTCGAGGCATGTTTATTTCACCACCATGCCTTACCAAGTAATGACATAGCACGGGAGTGAGTCTTGATTGTTAGATGGTCCAGTACTCTCTAGTCTAGCCAGCTTTTCCGGAGCCTTGACGCAAGCTCCGAATCAGAGGGCACCGAGATGGTTACGGTTAAGGCTGCCTCCAAGACTTCTGCCTCCAACAAGAAATGGGCTGATCATCATGGCGCCCCACGACTCGCATCACGATGGCGATCTGGTAAAGTACAAAAGGTAGAGGAGACTGTTAGATAGGTGACATCCTTGATATCAATATTCTACGGTTTTAGTTAAGTAGTCTCGTTCGATGAGAGTAATGAAAAGAGCTCTCAATGATAATAGCCAAATATCGGGAAAATTCCCCCATACTCAAGTCCGCCACTCCATGATCGTCGGATTCCGCGGGTGTATATCGACGTATATCGAGCCTCATAGATTAAAATCGGTAATCTTAAAGTTCTTGGGTCCCGTGTACGCCACGTCATTGTCAAACGGATTCGCCTCGTCATTCAGCGAGACGGTAATGTCCTTTTGGGGCACAATGTACCTGCCCTTCACCCCATTGACGGTCACGTTGAAGGTCGCGTCCCCACCGCTGGAGGGGTGGAAGAAGGTCCAGGTCACAGCAGTGTTGTTGCAATTACCGGCGCCCTCATAGACGTAAGCCAACCAGGTGGCGCCCGAGAATCCGGCATCAATATCAGCGCTGCAGTGTGCGGGCGCATCGAGACATGCTGCATGCACGTTGAATTCGTACCTTTTAGGGGTGTGGTGTCAGTCACATATAGTAAGTGTGATTCAAACTAGTACGAGAACATACCAACAGTATCCGGTATTATGACCCTTGCTCGCGGAAAATTCACTGATGTCGTAGGGGCCCCTTCTATGATGCTCATGATGAAATGGAGGGGCGGCGCTAGCAAGGCCGGCGAGGACCAAAACTATTGCGGAAATGATGTTCTTCATATTCTTTTGCTGATTACACTCGCTAGAGGTGTTGTAAAGCGATGAAGAATTGATTGTCATGTTAGTATCCGCTCTGGATCATTTTATATACGTCTGAGCCCTGCCTCCCAAGTGACGTATTACTTCGCTGATCACACCCACGAGAGCGGAAAGATCATGATCAGCTGTAGACAATCAGATGGTTACCCCTCTTTTCCGATTCAATTTGGCAAGCCGGCCAATGGAAGTGCCAATCGCTTTCTTGTCATTGGCAAGTTGGATGCCCCCCCCAAAAAGAGAAAGGGACAGCGAAATGGTACGTGCTGGCCAGCGCAAACAGGCCATCTAACAGTTCCATCAGGCTCCATCAGCCCACCAAGCTTACCACCTCTACCAAGCTTGCCGCCCGGTAGTGGAAATGGTGTGATGTGGCTTACGCTAACAGCCCCTAGCAATGTTACAACAGTTCCATTCAATAAGATAGTTGATTCTATGGTAGCGCGAATACAGGCCGTGTTAGCCGGCGATAGTCAGATGACTGGATACTAACAGTGCGATACCAAAGAGGTACCTAAATTCCATTCAAAATTAGCCCTCTGACGACGTACTTTGAGGTATTGAGTCTGTTTTTTTTGTCAACCGCTTGAGTGGTACGAAAATGGAAATTTCGTGTGCCCAGATTCGTCTCACATTACAGGAAATATACAGTGGGATATACCATATACTTTAAGCAATTTAAAAAATACCCCATTATGCAATCAAATGTAAGTGGCTAATCAAATACTTAGGATCACTCGCTTATGGCTCAAAAGTCGCGAGAAGCAAGTGCAAGCGAGTATAAGCGAGTGATCCTGGACTTTAGATTGGCCATCGAGATTCAGTTACCTATTTTTAAAACTGCTTAAACTATACAGTCTCGTACTCATTTCATACTGCATCATACAGACCACCCCTTTCGCGTTATCTCCACGCTTCGACGCCTGCTTTCACCCCCCGCCTAACACCAGTTATGACCAGACTGACAGATACATCCCCATTTCCTCCCTCATCCAAAACCCTTCCCGTCCAAATCCCATACCTATCGCCCTCCTCCCCTTAAAAAGCAGCGTTACTCCTCCCGCCCCCCCTCAACGTAACATTGTACTCCGCCCTCTTCCGAATCATAAATGCCAGTCCTAGCAACACATCCGTGTCACCACTCCCCCTCCCCTCCCCAACCCCCTTATGCATCAACGGCCCCCTCACCCGCCCTGCAAGCCTCTCCCCCCTCATATCATTTACCTCCTCCCCATCCGCAACCT
>Ga0247770_1000917_pt1 | contig 26462 bp, 29 predicted proteins | sample UWRJL136409B6_FD_179943 | JGI IMG/M metagenome (GOLD analysis project Ga0247770, IMG submission 179943) | Plant litter microbial communities from Arlington Agricultural Research Station in Wisconsin, United States - UWRJ-L136-409B-6 | ecosystem: Environmental > Terrestrial > Plant litter >... | reverse complement strand
GGAAACCACCAGAACAATAGATTTGTAACCATTGCCACAGACGCGCAATTGTAGCCGCGCGGCTTTGCCACACGGCTTGCCACTATTCACAGTTATAAGGAAGGTTCTCTGGCTGAGCCAGAGAGCCGAACAAGCAATACAATCACACAAGTTACAACCCCTTCAATTCCACAAAATCCAGAGTGCAGTGCTTCTGACAATAAGCTCGCAGGTTTCAATCGAGTCTGTTACAGGTGTAGCGGAGAGTTTGGAGGCGATTGCTGCTCTAGTGTCTGGGGCAAAAGGGAGACTTGAAAAGAGAAGTCGGCTCCCCAGGCAAGGCGCATCAGGGGAGCATGATCGGTTGGTGGGGATATTTCAGGAGATTGAAGGAAGAGTGGAGTATTACCAGGAGGCACTAGGGGCGCTGAGAGGCAAGGTTGAGTATAGTTGTGAGTAATCTTCCGGGCCCCTCGGGATGAGATATAGCCGCTACAGGCTCACCATGCTGACTTTGGGGGTTAAAACCCCTTGCTGCATCAGATACTGAGCATCACTTACTCGTTTTGCTCCATGACGACATGAAAATAGCGTTGAGAAGTACGAGAAGCGAGGATTGTAGAAAACTTGTGCAAGAGGAGCTCCAGAGAAAAAATTACACCGAGCAGTTAGATAAGATCCTGGGTTCTGGGGACGCGATTGGACGTCTGGCTGTTTCTAGAGCCGTTCCGTGAGGAGTCTGACAGCTTCTGTCTGACATAACCGGCAACGATCATGATTATGAAACTGTTTCACAGATTCTCAATAGCTATAATTGAGATTCTTCCAAATCATCATGTTAGCATCCCAAGGCATGTCGACATTTCGGCGTATATGCAATTAGGTGTAGGGGTGACACATTGAGGATGAAGGCAAAGTAAAGCCAGAACTATTCGATTTTGAAAGACGGGGACTATTTTGGTCATTTTTATGTATAGGACTAATTTTGGGCTCGCTCGGCTAGACTTAAAGTAGTTGTGGATGCTGCGGCGTAGCCTTCCGGAAACGGTTTTTAAGGTAAATAAGCCTGAGCGAATCCTGAGCGAATCCTGAGCTAGCCCTGAGCCGAGATGAGTAACGTCACGTGGGCGAAGTACGAGAAAGGAAATTTCGTATGCCCAGATTCGTCACACAAAACAGCCAGTTCACGACCCTAAAATCGACACCATGAATTTCCCTTTCCTTCTTCGGAACTGAGCGGCTGCCGCCTTGGCCTGAGCCAGACTGAGCGAGGGGGTCACAGTTCTGGGCTGCCTCGGCTACAGTTGCCATGGGTCTAAATGGTGGTGGAGTTACGAGGACCCAGTTTTAGGACCTCTACCACTACCACCTAGCCGCACATTTGTCGTTGCTGAATGCCTAGAGACCTCCATACCTGCCTAATCGGCGTTTCCCAACTGACCTTTCAGGTTCAGCAAGCATGGCAACGGTAACCTCAACAGAAGAAACGGTAAACTTGCAGGAGTCCATATTTTCACCAACCTTCCTCACGCCAGCTGTCAAGAACGTGCTCCCATCACTCCTTTGGCCGGTGTCGCCTGAAAGCCAATACGTACAGCAAAACGGAACAGATCTAAAAGCCTACTTCGCCTATTTCCAACAGGAGCGTCTTCGTCGGTGGCTTATCATTCTTGGAGGACCCAAATGGGCCATGGAAAGACTCGACCGGGGCTATTTGGCCCAGGCAGAGTTTTCAGAGAGAGTTCCCTCAAGCGAGAATACTGATCACGCACAAAGCATGCTCCGAGGGTGAGTCGCCGTGGCGATATCTCGACAGACGGGCGGCGCATCTCAGAGAGCACCTCGCCGAGGTCGGCGCCAAGGTTTGTGGACGTCTGCTACCTACATGTAGACACACGCAATAAGCATCAGTTCGGCTCTGAACCGATTACAGGCCCCATATGTGTTCTTGTGTCATGGGTTAGGGGGATACGTTGTGTTGAAGGTACGTGTGAGGAAGGTTGTCTCCTCCCGCTTCGTGCCGTTCGTCGCTGACTCTCCAATCCCTTAGGCGCTACGGCTCTCCGAGAGAGGGTCCTTTGGCCAGAGCCTCTCCAACGGAACGGTTTGTATCGTCTTCTTTGGGACCCCTCTTAACTATAGCAAGCCAAATATCTTCAAGAGTGCCATCAGGGACTGTGCTACCATTGAGCTGTCTAGCTCCGCCAAGGCGGTTGATCCAAGCATTGATGATGTTCGGTATTATGCTGGACTCATTCAAGGTCTGCTTAGTGGAGAAAGCGCTGTGGTGGTGATTTCAGAGAGCCGCCCCTGTCAGTACCGCGGAACGAAGGCTTCATGGCTGATGAGACGAAAGAAAGTGGTAAGCATTTCCCCCTCGCCTAAGCTCGCTCCTATACCGCACCCAGAACCACTCGCCTTTTTTTTTTTTTCGCTACAAGGGTGGCTAACAGCAACCCAACAGATCGTGGACAAAGCCCTTGTTTCCCCAGCAGGCGTGACGTGTTTGGAGTCGGGTGAGAGCCACCACAGCATCGCGAGCTGCAGCGCGGCCATCCGTCGGGATATCGTCGGCGTCATCCAATCGAAGCTAAAGACTTTCCAGCAGTCAAGGGGGCTGCGCCACATGACGGAAGATGCGCCGCAGACAAACTTGGACAATGTCAAGATCAGGGAACGGGAGAGCAACCCAACTGCACTGCAAGCATCGCTCCCCCATGCTGCCTTGAGCGAAGCGACAATATCGAGGCAGTCAACGCAATTTCTCCAAGCAGCAATCCATCGCAGTACTAGAGGTATCTCATCCACTATTACGGACCAGCGGTACATTCAACGACGGCTTCATTACATTGATTTCCCGCCAAACCCCCACTTCGTTGGCCGGCGAGACATCTTGCACACACTCAGGAAGAATCTCGTCGGTGATGATAACGCTACATGCGCCAGTAGCACGATGAGTCCCTCCTCCACTCTAGCGTCGGCACCGCCGATACGGCGTGCCTTCGCATTATGGGCCCCCCAAGGGGTTCGGCAAGACCCAGACGGCTCGGCGGTTTATGGACGAGACGGCCGATTGCTTTCCTTACATTCTCTGGGTCCACGCGGGGAAAGAGGCTGGTATCATCGAGACTTGCGCCATGTACGCCGTGCGCCTAGGGCTTGTAGACGAAACGGTGGGTTTCCTACAGGCCACAAAACAGCTCAGAGATTGGTTCAAATCATTGGGTGGGTATTATCCCCTAGCCACCTCATGTTGTGAACCCCCCGGGGATGTATGTGCATGCTGATATCGGGTATTCCACAGAGGTGCCGTTTCTTGTCATCTTCGACAATGCTGAGGATTCCAACCTGATCAATAGTTGATGGCCACACGGCGAGATGGGCTCCGTACTGGTAACAACGCTTGACCCATCGTTCGGAACAAGCAACCTCGCTGGAAATGGGGCACCGCTGGACCCGCTCGAGGAGAATAGCGCCATTGATATGATGCTGTCGCAGATATCAGACCACGCACGCAACGATGCCGATCACGGGTTCAAGGAGGCGCGTGAGATCGTGCAGCGGGTAGCATACCTCCCGCTTGCCATTCAGCACTGTCTCGGCGTCATCAACGAGTCTGGCCGAACATTGGCGCAGTTCAACAAACGCTACAGGAGCCCCAGCGCAGTACTACAGCGGGCGTCAGCCAACAAAGTTAACCGATACTGTGCGCCATACCATCAGGGACTGACTGAAGCTCTTCTGGGCCGACTTAACGGTCTGGACGAGGACTCGAGAGCTCTGATGGACGTTCTCTCCCTCCTGCACAATGTCCGCATTCCTGAGAGCCTTTTTGACCTTGAGGCGATGCCGCAGGACCTCGAGGATATCGGTTTCCTTCGGGACTTTGAGCTTTGTATTGTCAAGGTCTCCAAGGGGTTGGTCCAGCGTGCTGAGCGGGCGGCTCTGGTGGGCCATGTGGTGTCTGATCTGTCCACCTTCCACATGCACAGCCTGCTTTGAGACTTTCTGCGTGGGGAGATGACACACGAGAGTCACCAGAGGGCTTTCGACACGGTGGCACGGCTCATATCAGTGGCCCTTAACCCTGACAACTATCCGAAGGATATCGCTGGGCGCATGGTTGACCGCAAGTTATTTCTCGAGTATTTTGACCATATCAAATCGGTCCGAAAGTTCTGCGAGGAGATGCTGGGGGCACATCCGGGGTCATCACTCCAGATCCCCGTATTCTTTATTGAAATGATCAAATGGTCGTCGTGGCTTTGCTACGTTACGGGTTTCTTCAAGGACGGGCTCGCCCACGTCGAGACGGCCGAGCGCGTGCTTGACGCCTTGGAGCACGACGGGGCAACCCTCATTCGGGCGCCCACGCCTGGCCACATTCCCGATGTTATCCTTGGCATCTATCACAGCCACGCGTGCATAGCTACCGAGATCGGGGACTTCAAGCTCTCGCTAAGGATGTTCCCGAAGCAGATGGACTTCTACGAGGCGGTGGTACGTGACGGCACCTACAAGCCCTTAAATAACGACCGACTTGGAGTGATCCTGGAGGGGATTGTCAACTCTCACCAGGGGTTAGGCGATCATTTTGCTGGCCGAGTCGTACTATCGCCGTTGCCTGGACAACGCCGAAGTGAAGGATGATGTGCACTCTTCGTATGAGATCAACATTTGCCGGTCGCAGTGGGCCCGCGGCGCCAACGACGAAGCTTCGACCCGACTCGAGGAGCTGATTCGGCTGCGAGAAGCAAAATACGGCCCAGAGGACTTTGAAGACTTTGTGTAAGATACATCCACAAAACTTTCAACCCATCTCTCATTACTCGGGTTGATACTGAGACTGCCATGCCCAGCATCGGTCACATGAAATATGTGCTGGGCAACGTGCGAATCGACCATGCCCGTCTCGACGAGGCCTTCGATCTGCAGCAAAGTGCACTCGCGTGTTGGCGCAAGACGCTCGGCGAAGAACACCACAAAACCGGCGATGCTTGGCATAAGATGGGATGGTACTTCATGCGCTTGCGCCGCTAGAAAGAAGCAAGGTATTATGTCCCCTCGCGGGAAAAAATGCTGGGCTTGACTGACACCTGTCTGCTATCCCTGGCAGAGACTCACTGGAGTCGTCCTTGAACGTGTACAAGTCCGGGAAGGATGGAGACTTCCACCGAGGCGAGATTGCCCGCTCCAGCTATAGGCTGTCTTTAGTGCTGCGAGAGTTGGGCGAAGGGGAGAGAGCGCAGGAGATGATGGGCCATGCTGAGGGTATTCGAGTTGACATGTCACAAGGTCAGCCTAGCACGGATCCCCCAGAGGGTTAAAGGCGAGGGGGATGACGCAGTAGCTGCATTCGATAGCTTGGTTAGCTTATGGGCGAAATAGGATACGCCAAACTTTGGGGACAGTATGGTGCCCACAGTTTACCCCTGTCTCCCGAGTATTGCCACACAGCAACACAAGAACTGAGCTCTTCGTTCTCCCAGCAAGTGACCAGAAGGGAAACACCAATTACCCCAAGGCACTTTCCCAAATAGTCAGCACCATCGGCGCGCAATAAACCAAGACACCCTTACGTGGGCACCTATCTTCCAGGTAGGCAAGGGCAAACGTTGTGCGCTGGTAGCCGACATTCATCAGCACGAACTAAGCGGGGAATCGATGTTGTTATCATGCTGGAATAGGGTGGTATAGTGAGAGAGCTTTCAGTGTGCGAAATGATGACAGGCATACCGAGGATTGAGGTTTGATTACGTTTGATTATGTCCTACTTACCTACTTAACAATAAGATCATTTTATTTTCTATTAGTATAGTTATTAAAGAACTATTTACTCAAATATTATTTAACGACTTCCCCTTTAACCACCTCCGTACCTATATAATACATAGGATTTACTCATACAATAAACTCCCTGCCCTACCTGCCCGTCAAGTCACATAAACTAAACGGGTCAGACAAAGAATGCTATTTTCTGTGGGGGCTAGAAAGTAACACGAATGCAATCCTGGTGTTGGATGGTTAGCGTAGGAGCATTTTTCCTGTTATATGAGATGCTGAGAGGAAGTGATTCTTCGAGGGTGAAATTCGTTGCCTGGGTATAGTCTATGCTTCTTCTCATACAATGATGTACACACCTCCGTAGCCACGATGCCCGCATTAGTGTTCCGATGCGATCGATACTTGCTTGGGTGAGCACTAGCTAAAATACTGTAACTGCTTGGCAGCAATCCTCTGTCATATCTTGCGAAGCGGGATCACAGCGCCCCTCCCGCAAGCTTTACCATCATCATGGCGATGCGCACCTTCAGTCCAACCCGGCGCTCGGTCTTGGCGAAATCATCCCGTGTGACGATGCTTGTGTTCTCCTTCAGCCAGCGCTGCTCGTCTCCGAGTCGCTGCTTCAGTCCTTCGTTCTCCGTCACGATGAGTGCATTCGCTTCCAAATCCAGCGAATAGCTTCGTTTTGTGTAGTTGGAACTGCCAATAACGCTAATAGAGGGGTTGGTGTTCTCTGGTAATGTCACCCACAGACCCTTGGCGTGATACGTCCAGCCACCGGGCTCGCCAACCGTGCCCTTCCTCCACTCCCTTAGCACCGTTGAAGCTTCACGCCCGCTGTGGTGGACGGCGCGGAGGAAGCGACGAGCGAGAAGGGTATAGGCACCAGGTAAGAGGCCAGAAACACCAGGAGAGTTGTAAAACCCATTGGCGAACGGTGAGGCGGTGATCACCGTGTTGTTATTTGACGCGGTCGAAATGAGGAGTTTTGTTAGTGATGGCGCGGGGTTGAAGTATCCGGCAGTGAAGGTCCAGGACGATTTGGCGTACTCCGGTGACGCTAGTGTCTTTAGAACCTGACTGACCGCGGGCAACTCAGTCGAGGTATCAGGCGACAACAGCTGCGAGAACTGAGCTAGCATGTATACCGAGGTGTCTCGTTTCCCCGATGCCTGGTCGAGCGTCTTTGGCGGCTGTGTTCGGGGCGATATAAGACCGGTCAGCAGGCTTGTCGAATCGTTGACGAACTGCTTCGGATTCGACAGTGGCGAGACGGCAGGATTTGTTCTTGGCCATATGAGATTGAAACCGGAGGGCGAGTCGGATGGCTCGACTAGGAAGCTCAGTGAAGAGACTGCATTGTGGATGCTCGAGTAGTAATCGGTGATGTCTTTGGACGAAAACAAGTGGTAGCGGTCCTGCCTGTCGGTGAAGTAGTCGCTCGACAGGTTTGCGCCCGAGAGGACGACCTCGTCGTCGACGCCGTACAGCTTCATGTGCTGCAGCCCCCATCCCTCATTAATCCTCTTTGGTATATATTTCTTGCGAACTCCCGTCAGGTTGGGCGTATGGTACATGCGGATCTCGACACGGTCGGGGCCAAACTCGGCGATCAACGGAGCAAGGAGTGATGCGCTCGACGGGTCAGGGGCCTCGCGGGTGCCTCGCAGGGCATCGGTAAGGATGCTGAGCTTGACATCTGGTTTCGCTCGGAGTGTTTGCTGGAGCGTGGCAATCTTTGAACGGTTAGAGTCAGGGCGTTTTCTTGTCAGGGGTAGGCGAAAATACCAATTCCTTCTCCGACTTGCCGATGTAGAGCGTCGACAAGAAGATGCGCTTTTCGGCACTTCGAATCTTCTCCTTGAGCGTTTCATAGAACTCGGCAGGTGTCTGCAAGACCTGGATCTGGGAGCCGTTGACCCTGAATGACGGCGCTATCCTGTCGAGCTCGCTGACGAAGGGTGCCAGTACGCTGGCGTGGGGTCCGACTGCGCTGTGCAATGCGGCTCCCGGGGCCGTCGAAAGCTGGCGACATTGGGCGCGTGCGACTCTAGAGCCCGGCCGAGATACCGGAACTCTGAGCTTGCTAGCGCATCGTGGAACGCACCTGACCAGCATAGCCGCAATACGTGGGAATCAGCAGTAGATTCACGACACCATGGGAAACCACCAAATTTCTGGTGATGCAACTTTTGGGCATGGCATTGGCGAGCTAATGACGGAAGCTCCCTTGCCAGTCTTGGCAAAACGGGTGGGGCCCGAGCTTCCGTCAGCCGCGAATTGAGCTGCCTGATTGGCCCGGCACTTTCCAGAGCGACCCGCTGGCGACCGTGAGGTCAATCCGAACTTCGCCGTAACAACAGAAACACATCGACGTCCAGCCACGGCCAACCGGCAGCTCTAGCCCACGATGTCGTACATTACCAGAACCCTGGGCAATCTGCGCAAGATTGGCTTCAAGGTTTGTGTCGCGGCCGCCCTCTCGAGCGTCGCAAGCATGCTGACAAAATGACCGCAGGAATACTGGCATCAACTCAACGTTCGTTCCCCCGCCGCCCTCGAGCTCCCGCATCTGCCGCACTCCTGCTAACCCCTCGTTCTCGACGGACAGTACATCGGTAAGCATAACCACCTGTCTGGAGAGGGAACCTGAGGATGGACACTGACGGCAGACTAGGTGACACCAAGGCCGGCAAGCTTGTCGGCGTCGACAAGTTCGGTAACAAATTCTTCGAGGACCCCGAGGAATTGCCTCGTACGTCAAAACAGCCCGCTCCCCCGAAATACTCCTAATAACCGCTGGACAGTACGCACTCGATGGGTCGACTACGTGAAGCACGACTTTGACGCGTACGTTTCCCCGCCCGATCCCGAACCAAACGAACCATTGCGCTCCTACCCAGAACATTGCTGACAGATAGACTCCGACATGCAGTGCTCACATTGAGCCCATGTGGCACTTGTGGATCTCGTACGGCATCGATACCCCGCCGAACCAAAACCCCATCTCGACAACCAACCGATCGTGGGCGTCCACCGAGCACATCCCTAACCAGACGTTTGGGCCGACAGCGTTCAGGACATACAGCACGTAAGATATCAGGCGTCCCTCTTGGACCGGGACCAGATTCTAACACATTCACAGAACGAAGCCCAAGATTAAGGCTTGGGAGCCCCTTGCCCGCGCGAGACAATAAGTTGCCGCGGAGCGCTGGACGGGACGGCGATGTACATATTGCTATTGTGGTGAATAGACTGTCTTCTGAGGTTTCAGATAACTTTTCTTGCCTTCGACACGTGCTTCTCGGACACATGGGTGAGTGTGCGTTTGTGAATGTTGCCCTAGGTGACTCTACTCTCCCGAGCGACGCATACACCCAAGTCACGCGAGCGAGGACGAGGCAACTGAGAAGGATGGTGCAGTCCGCATGAACTAGTTGAGGTTGTCAAATATCAGGTGCGCCCTCTTCAACGCTCGCCAGTCAATGCAGGTACGCCCCGGGAACCAGCAAAGGAGAACCCATCTGCCCGACTATCTCCGGTTCAGCTGCCTACCCCGCAGATGCAAGACGAGAACGTGCCGCCGCGGTGCGGACTGGCAAGATATGCATATCATGCATGTGAGGCAGATGCAGTGACAGTTGCGGAGACGGGTTGGGGAAACGGAGTTGGAGACAAATCACACTTGGTTACTGATAGATCACTCATCATCCAAGTTAGAGAGTAATCCTGAAAATACTGCAGGGTCATATAAACTTGACTCTGCCAACTCGATAAACTAAATCTGTCAAAATCCGTCGCATATCCACCAAAGCCACACAGCGCAGCGTATACAAGCAATCGAGTCAAGCACATCACAAAATACCAAGCCTCAGAATGCAACGGCACGCAAACGCATGCGAAAGCGAATCACGACGCAGCTAAGCTCTCATGCTCGCCCGCGCGTCTTCTAGAAATGTGGGATCTGACGATAAATATGCATGCGAGCAATGGTCATGGTCTAGTGGCGGGAACCAATTGGCGGAAAGATGCGTTCGTATGTACGATCGGCCGGTCTGTATATGCTTGGGAGGCCCCTCTAAGTCTTAAATCGAGCTTCGATGGCGGCTTTGATCGCTATTCCTACTGGGTTAGCATCCGCCATACCATGTCTAGTGTTCGCGACTGCTGACCTTCAGTTGTGTTCCGAGCATCTCCAAAGAGCATTCTCGTTCCAGGCATGTAGAACATGGGGTTCGGGACGTCGGCTTCATACCATGTCAGCATTAGATCTCCCCGAATACGGTTTTCGCCAGACCTACCGTAACCGCTTGCCATGCCACGCTTCATCACGATAACCTGCTTACTCTTCCAAGCATGCAACACGGGCATACCGGCGATGGGGCTTCCAGGCTCCAATGCGATGGGGTTGACTGTGTCGTTTGCTCCGATCACGAGAGTCACGTCCGTCTCGCCAAAGTCGTCATTGATCTCGTCCATCTCCAGTACAATATCGTATGGCACACTGGCCTCAGCTAGGAGAACATTGCACTGGCCAGGCATGCGGCCAGCAACGGGATGGATCGCAAAGCGGACCTTGATACCCTTTGCGCGCAACATCTGAGTGATGTCCGATATTGCGTACTGCGCTTTGGCGACAGCCATGCCATACCCGACAACAATAATGACCGATTCGGCGTTAGTTAAGGCCTCTGCTGTGTCCTCTACATTGGTTTGCGTCACACTGCCTTCTACTTTGTAGTCTGACGTTGTTGGAGCAGAAATTCCACCGAACAGAACGTTGGTGAGGGAGCGGTTCATAGCGACGCACATGATGTACGAGAGAATGGAACCGGAAACACCGATGAGAGCCCCGACGGTCGTCAAGAGGGGGTTGTCAAGCATAAAGCCCTCTGCGACGAGAGCAAACCCGCTGTACGCGTTCAGAACGGTGATGACCACGGGCATGTCAGCGCCTCCAATCGCGGCAGTGGTGGTGAATCCCTTGATGAATGAAAGCACCGTATTGGCAGCAAGCGCGCCAGCTGCAATCAAGGGCGCACCGGGAGCCATTGTGACGAAGGCGCCCATGGTAGCGATGTTGGTTGCCAGAAGGGTCGAGTTGATGACGTGGCGCCCAGGCAGCTGGAGAGGCTTCGACGACATCTTTCCGGCAAGTTTGAGGAAGGCTACGATCGAACCCGTGAATGTGATTCCACCAACAAGGACTCCTAGGTAGGCCGAGACCAGATGCAGCGTCGATATATCGGAAACGTCAGCCATGACACTGCCGATACTCGTCAGGACCGCAGCAAGGCCGACGACGGAGTGCAGGGCAGCGACTGTTTGAGGAAGATCGGTGGGCGTGATGCGTTTACCGATCAGGAAACCCGCAAGACCTCCAACTGCGGCGAGCGCCCCGAACTGGGTCAGAACTTCAGCCGGGAATCCAACGGCAAGCAAAGATGCCATCACGCCGGACCCAACACCAAGCATTCCCAGCATATTGCCCATTCGCGCGGTCGCTTGGGTAGCTAGCCCCGAGAGAGAGGTGATGCAAAGGACCGAGCTGATCATGTAACCGGCTTGAATAAGACCAGCCGCGCCCGTTGAAGCAGCCGCAATGAATCCTCCGCCAAAAACAAGCCCTGGTACAGCGTACAGCCACGGATACTCAGGAGGATCAGTAGGCCGTCTAAACATGTCAAGCATACGCTTCGAGATGACGAAGCCTCCGGCGACATTGACGGAGGCCAACAGGACAGATGCGGCGCCGAAGAGCTGGGGTATCGTCTGCGGGAAGTAGCCTCCGCCAAGAATGAAAAGGCCACCGACACCAACAATTCCGGAGATTGCATTCGTCACAGACATGAGAGGTGAGTGAAGTGCAGGTGAAACACCCCACACAACGCGATAACCGATGAGCGAAGCGAGAGCAAACGTGAAGACGTTCCCCATGAACAGAGGTCCAGTTAGTTTTCCGAGGGCAAGGGCGGCGCCCATGCCACCGGTGACCATCGCAACCTCCCGGGACTTCTCCTGAAATGGCGTCAAAGCGGCAACCTCTGCCTCTACAGCGATGGGCTTTGCGGCTGGTGCCGGGGGCGGGGCTGGTCGGGGGGCTGGAGGAACGATTTCGCCTTTCTGGGTAACAATAGCGCCCCGAACAACCTCGTCCGTCAGATCAACACCAAACTCCTTGTCTTTCGGAGACATGGACAACAGGAACTTGGTAATGTTGTTGGAATACAGAGTAGACGATTGCGTGGGAAGTCGAGAGGGAAAATCGGTATAACCTAGATGTCTAGTCAGTATCCCTACCAGTCAACTACGAACTTCATCACGTACCAATGATTTTGACATCCTTGTAGGTGATTAACTGCCCGGGTACAGTCTTCTCGCAGTTGCCGCCAGCTTCAGCGGCGAGATCGACAATGACTGAGCCTGGCTTCATGGCCTCCACCATGGCTTTCGTGATCAACTTGGGTGCGGGCTTTCCAGGGATTAAAGCTGTGGTGACGATGATGTCAACCTCCCGAGCTTGTTCGTAAAAGAGCTTCATCTCGGCCTCGATGAACTCCTTTGACATCTCCTTGGCGTAGCCACCAGCGCCGGAGCCGTCCTCTTCAAGCTCGACCTCGATGAACTCGGCACCAAGCGATTGGACTTGCTCGCGAGCAGCAGAGCGGGTGTCAAAGCCGCGCACAATGGCCCCGAGTCTCCTCGCGGTCACAATTGCGCTCAGCCCGGCCACGCCAGCTCCAATGACCAAGACCTTGCACGGAGGGATCTTCCCCGCAGCCGTGACTTGGCCCGTAAGAAAGCGCCCAAAGTTGTTTGACGCCTCCAAGACAGCCTTGTAGCCAGCAATGTTGGCCATGCTGCTCAGCGCGTCAAAGACCTGGGCCCTGGAGATTCGAGGAATCATATCCATGGCAAAGGACGTCGTTTTGCGAGATGAGAGCTTCTGCACCAGCTCCTTGTTTTGCGCAGGCTGCAGGAAGCTAATGATGGTCTGGCCTTCTTTGGCCGCCTCCGCCTCGGCGATGCTAGGCCCCCGCACCTTGAGCACGATGTCTGCCTCTGCCCACACAGTTGAAGCCGAGTCGACGAGAGTCGCACCGGCCGTCTCGTAAGCTTGGTCGTGAAATTCAGCCAGAGCGCCGGCGCCCCGCTCAACGACCACCTTGCTGTAGCCTTTCTTGAGCAGCAACGCAACATTCTGCGGTGTCAGGGCAACACGGCGTTCGTCAGGGTACGTCTCACGTGGCACGCCGACGGTCAGCTCCGCATACGGCGTGGTAGGGGGCAGCACGACAGTGGAAAATGCTGCCAGGGAGCCCCGCGCTGGCGACTGCGGTGGGATGGCGGACAGCACCGAGGCATGGCGGACAAGCTGCAGCGACGGGGCTTTAGGCACGGCGAGAGCCAGCGAGGCCGACGTGGGCCGCTCGCGGTGGAGCGTGTTGTGCCATGCTCTCTGACAGCCCGCAGCGGGTCCCGCAATGCGCGCGCGAACTGGGACGGCATCTGTGGGGACAGAATATTAGGTTCGGCGGTGCCAATTGAGAAACGGGACCAGCGTAGCAATGTCTCCGGCGGGGGCCGCCACGCAGATTCAAAGCGCAACATCATCCAACGTCAATGGGAGCGAAGGTGCTCACCTAGCACGCGAGCTACCGTCCAGCAGGCGACACGCTCGGCGGGTCGCGGGCAGGAGGCATTTTTGCCCAGCGCGGGCCGGAGGAGGGACCGCGAGGATATCATGGCTGGCGGCGAGTTGCGCTGTCACGGCAGGCGAAACGGGGCGTGATCATCGGTTCACCTTTCGCTCGCATGCGTTGTGCTGTTGGTGTCCACCAGCAATGGAGGATTGTAGATTGGGGCTGGGTGTTGAAGGGAGAAAACCACAACGCATGGGCGGGTAAAATGAGGAGAACGGAAGGTGTGTTGGCCGTCCAGGTTCTCTGTGCCGCCGTGCCTGCGCTGCCTACATCGGTGGCTTCGTTCAACGTGCCCAGGTGGACGCCTCGAGAGCCCGGCCATACAAGTGTGGGAAGGAGGGTCCACGGGGAGCCTTGGCCCTGTGCTACCCCGCCTTTTGACGCGATCCATGGGTGGGGAGACCTGCCCCAGAAACCGTTTGGCGCCAAAATATCCCGGCACGGCTGGCTGCCCGAGGCGCGGGCGGATTCCATCTTTTGCAACAAAAAACCACCGAGGCCACCCAGCCAAAACGTGGGACGCGGCTGGCATGTGGTGGGGTTGGAGGATGCCTGCCGCGGTGAGGAGTGACTTGGGCTTTTCCTGGGAGTGTCTCATCTCGTGCGGGGGTAAAATGCGGGGAGTTTGCAGGCTCCAAGGGTGCCGCTCGCTCGTCTTCCGATGTCACTCCCATCAGTCCGACCATTTTATCCAATGCAGAGCACGACAAAAAGCCACGGCAGTGCACATGGTCGCTGTCCCGGCTGTTGTGCAGCCGTTGTGCGGCTTGTGACAATGTAAGTCTAAATCGCCCGATGTCCTGCATTGCATGTCGAGACAATCATCCAATGCTCAATTGGGGTCTTTAAAGTTGATTGACATCACCACCAAGCAAGGGTTCACGTTGTACATCTTACCTAAACGTCTAATTATAGGGGCGAGCTGGTTCACCACACCTTAAAACACATCTCATGTGGATGCAACGGCCAGGAGATAGGGGCACCGCCAAGAGTTCTTAAGGTTTTAACCCCGGTCCATACCCCTCCTGGCTGGATGTCCGTGATGGATCTCAGGAAACAAGCGTTTACAATACGCCATTGGAAAGGACGTTAAACAGATGATAATACGATTTTTAGGTCGAGTACGGCGGGCTATTTGGGCGACAATTGAATGAGAAGATGGGTCGGTCACCGACGGAGTGTCGCTCACACTCCCGCCCCCCTGACAATCGTGACGAGCCTGAGTAGGAAGATCGCAACGGTCGAAGTTCACGGTGCTCGGCCATCATACACACACAGTAGGGAACATGGTGGTTGAGTTTCATATTTTACTTGTTTATTTCTTTGGTCGGTGAGCAGACAGCTCCCGCCTGGGTATCGATTATTTTTAACGCCCCTTTCAAAAACATCATAACTCCGTATCCCTGTCCTGATTAATGATATTACCGCCCTCTAGTATGTGAGAGTCACCCGGCCCGCCGGTGCCGACGTATCCAGCCATTGTCCGGCAGTCGAGATAGTTATTCTCGATAAACGGTGTCGCAACCTGCACACCGTACACCGCGGTCCACTCCTTCTCTGTTCCCTCGTAGGGAAAGGCATTGGCCCTGATCCTTCCCAGAACCGGGGCCGGGGCGAACTCGCCAACCGACATGGACGTGTTGAACCACCGGATCATGTTATCGCATGTCGAGGCGTTCGCAAACGTCGGTTGGTTGGTGATGTTCTTGAAGAGTTCCAGGGGGTATGGGTTGAGGCTGAGATCCTTGAGCCGAGACATCTCTACCTCGATAAACTCTGCAGAGCTCAGGCTCTTACCCTTGAAGAAGGTATTGCCGTTCGGCAATGCGCGATAAGCGTCGCAGGAAGGGTCCCACTCGGCGGGCGTAACGACGGTGCCGTAGTCCCGGGAGCCCTGGACGGCGATGGCGTGGCTTGCAGTGATTAATTGCGAAGGCGCCCATCGAAACGAAGAGTACCCATCGCCCAGGAGGTCCAGGAAGGGAAACTCGAAGCCGACGCGCTTCGGTGGCAGTTAGCATACACAGCTCACACGACCCAGACATGCGATGCATGCCATGCCAAGGAGGCCTTACCGAGAAGTCGTCGATGGTGATACCATATGCCCGAAACTGGACATCATGGTCATGGGCTGCTTGCACCATCACAGGATACATGCCCTCGGGGAAGTCTGGGAGGAGCGCACGGTAGGCCCGTTCGAGGATGCCGTACTGGGGCGGAATCAGGCGGCGGGCCGTCTCCAACGAGATGGGAATGATCGCCAGTGTCGCATTGAGAACACCCGTGGCATTGTTCGGAAACAGTTCTGCCAGAGGATTCGGCTGATCGAGCGACGCACAGACCTGGGGTTCTGGCGTGGTCTTGCCGTGGTTGAGGAGGGCCGACGAGATCACGAGCAGGACGACGGCCGTGATGTGGAAGATGGAGAGCTGGAACGGCATCCTGTACCACCGTTTCTGGCTTGCAGACGCCCAGCGAGTGCCCAACTCCGTAGCGGTGACCGAGGGGAAGCGCGGTATCCCGAAAGGCATGATGAATGCCCGGCGACGTAGAAAGGGGGACGAAGGGCGCGGACTCGAGAGGAGAATCCGCCAGCCGCCACACCGTGGTCAATGTGACTGGGAAGCAAACGAAGGGACCAAGAGGGCCGGCAGACATAGATAAGCTAAGAAAACAAGAGAAAGAAAGAAAAGAGAAAAAAAGAGAGCATCGGGCACGACGCGGCCCACAAACCCTTTTGACCAACGGACAGAAACTCGACGAGGTTGCTGCAAAGGGCCACAGGCTCTGTCCGGGATCTGTAACACCTGCGACAGTCGGATGGGTCAAGGGTTGCAAAACGGCTGTGAGGCTTGCCGGCGTAGTCTAGTGGCGTTGCGGGTTTCGGATTGGCTGACGCGAGATTCTGCCTCCCTGCTGTGGCCCAAGCTTCCAGTTTCCAGGAGCAGAGAGGGGTCGTGGGGTGACAGCGTGACAGCGTGACAGCCAGAGACAGATGCGCCAGCCAGGGGAAAGGGGGGAGCTGGCAACGGGTGGCAGCCGGCCCGCGGGTCGACAACGGCCCAGCACGGGATGCCATATTCCATCCAGTTTTCCAGTTGCGGAAGTTGCGCAGAAGCCCCGCCCGTGGACGGACTCGACTGGCGCCGCCGGGAAGATGAGCTTCCTCCTGCGCCAGTGGCTAGTTCGGGACCTAACCGCACGGCGACAGTGGAGCATCGAGGCGGGATTGTTATTGGGGCAGAATCCCACGGCACCGGCTTGACGTCGTCCCCAATTGCCTAGAGGCGCGGAAGCCAGTCTTGCCGGCATCCTTGGGCGTTCAAACCCCTCTGCACACCCGCCATTCCCCTTTCCCAATCGCCCACTATCGCGCTGCAGTTCGCACGGGAGTGACGGGAGTGGTAGCCAGCGTCACGCGGCGGCGCGCTCGCTGGTTTTGTTTGGCCAGCTGCCCGGGATTTTGTCGGCCGGATGTCGAGTGTTCCGGCACACAAGTCGCAACGACTTGCCCCATCGCGATCTGTCCCACCCTCCAGCCCCCGGAGGATTCTGCATCGGGGACTTGGGGATTTTCGCTGCCCGCTCCTTCGAGTGAGAAATGTTTCGTTCTTGGTTCAGATGTTTTGATGCCACGAGGCACAGAGACAGTTCGGCGCATCTCCCGTTAGTAATTGCGCCCCATTACTACTCAGTGTCGCCGAGCCGCCAGAATCACAGCCCAAGGTGGAGCTGCCGTACCCTGGAAGATACCGAGAATAAGATAAAGTTCTGAGTGAGCTGCTCTACTCTAGGTTGCCACAAACAACTCCCCACAGCACCCAGGTCCCAGCACGACAATCCACCAGCAACACGGTTCTCACCGCGGCCGCCCCTGCCGCCGAGCTCGCGGTCTTCTTCGGCAGAACCTCCGGATTTGGGGGCATTTCGCGTTGGCGCCAGGAGTTCCCGCATCTTGCTCGCATCCTGCCCTGCCATCTGATGAGTCGCTGTGCGCAATGGGAGGTGACGATCCATTTGATCCCGTTGCCGCAGCTGCGGGCGATTGACTGCAGGAGATTAAATTCAACCGAGGTGTATCTGGGGCGGAAATCGCGAATCCCGCGAGCCTCGGCGAGCAGAACGATTACCCAAGCATTCGGAGCTCTGGCAGCTGTCGTGTTCCAGAAGGTGTGTTGGAAACGTTTCAGGCGCATCCCCAGATGCAGTGGGGCCAGCCGTTCCATAAACGCCATGATTGGCTAGCCGCCCCGATCTCGTGCGACGCTGCCAGGTAGCCAACCTCCAACAAACAGGCACCTCAAGCTTACCTAATCCGCCACACTCCTGAAGAGACAACCATAACAACGGTCGCCAGCAACGTACGTCATGGCTGCACTCGCAGGGACACTGAGCTAAGGTTTGTTATCCTCAATCAGGAGAATAAGGCTGAACGCATTTCTGGAATCCTGCGAGGATCTTGCCCACTTGGCCAAAGAACAGCGCGACCAGGAAATCAGTCAGCAACCAGCCGTGCCGCAAGCTCGCAAGCTCGCCCCCGCCAATAAGGCTTCTTCCGCAAGGCAGCTTGTCTCCTGTATGGAAGTTGCCGCGAGAACCCCCGAATCAGCCTTTCCATCCATCACACCCTCGCTGTCATGCCACATTTCGGAAGCGCCATCCGTGGAAGCGCCATCCGCGAGGAGAGCCCTCAGTCGTTCTCCCCCGTCCTCCCCCGATAACAAGAAAAGAGCGAAAGTTCCTCTTCCCTCGTCATTACGCGAATTCACATCCGTAGAGGCCCCGAGCCTTGCGAGAAGCTCGGGAGCTCCAGGGTTCGAATATTTTGTCCCGAAGCACATGGTTCTCGATCTTAGTCAGCTCAGTGCGACCTGGCTTCCCCGTATCGTGCCCATGCGGTCTGCATCTCTGCCTGCCCTGCATTCGAGAGCGGCCTAGTGTCTGCAAGACTCGCAGATACGGCTGATTAATTTCTTTGCCTACACACCCACTCCAATCAACTGCCCGGAGACTGGAGGGTTCCACGGGCTCTTGGCGGAATATGACGCCTTGTTGGGCGAACTGCCCCACTATTTTCCGTACTTGACCAGGGCCATCGACTTGAGCCTCCTCTTTGAGTCGTAGTCCCGAACACCATCCTCACCAGGAGAGATATTCGTCCGTTCAATGGAGGGCAACTACTACACACAAAGATGAAATATAAAATAGAGCACATACAAGCGAAATACCACTACTAATTGCCACCCACCGCGGTATATTTTACTGCCCTTGAGGCCCTCAGACCCCGCTGCCCTAACGTTCCCGCAACAAACCCGGCAAACTCTTGGCTTGAATCACTAATTCGCAACCCTTCACCTGTCTTTTTATTTTACGAATCTCCGAGAATGCCGGGCTCGGAGAATGAGATGCTCGACGATGGAGAGTTGGCGGTATGAATACCCTTCCCTCCCTGCCCCCGAGTCGGCGTTGTCAGCCCTCAGGCTCGGCTCCTTTTGAAAACCCACCAACCAGGAACTAACTCGAACTCTCAGCAACGTCGAGAGCGTGGCCGTCTGGCGCAGCGCGCCTTTCGCCGGCGGCAGATCGATATGATCCGCGAGCTGAGAGAGGACAACCAAGCGCTGCGGAACGCCATCGACGAGATCTCACGGGCGGCGGCCGCCGGCCCAGCACAGGCACGTAGCCGTCAGACAAACCTGCAGACTGCCATCCAGAACGCCTTCCGCGTCGCGGGCCTTGACGCGTCTCTCGCCAGGGCGTTGACCGATCCCAGCGAGGACGACGATAGCGACCCGGCGCTGAGTACGCCTGGATTCGGACAGCAGCAGGTGTTGCTCGATGGGGGGGTCATCGACCCCAACCTCGACTTCATGTCTCTCGGCGCGCCGATGCTGCCAGCGCCGCCGACCTCGAGTAGCGCCAATATCTACTCGCAGCTCACCGCGTCGGCCTCCCCCTCCTACCACCAAGCCCAAAGCGACACGAGCAGCGGTGGCCGCATGTCCCCACGGCTCAGCTACGGGCTTTGGTTCGAGCCGGACCGTGCGATCCGCATCGTCCACCCGCCACATGATATCGTGCCCTACGTCGGCGAGGGCATGCGCTCGCTGGCGGGGGCCATCTTCTGGACTGGTATGGGCTTTTCCCTCGGCGCGTTCCGAACCATCATCAACGCCCGGCTCCGCGGCGTGGTCCTCGACCCCGATCAATCCTCTTCCTCCTCTGGTGACTCTGATTATGCTGCTGGTGACTCTGATTATGCCGATGATGACACGGACTATGCTCTCTCTCTTAGCGTATTCCGACACGCCCAGCCCAACAACCGACGCCGGCTCCTCCTACACAACAACACCGCTAACAACACCTCTAGCGTATCATCCGTCGTAGTGGGTGGGCCCGACGACGACGTCCTTGACGAACCCCATGAAGACGAAATCCTAGAAGAATACGACGAAGGACTAGTAGCTGACCACGCCTTCGGCGACGGCTCACAACAGACACCCCACAGCCGGCGCCAGCAACAGCAGACGATGACGACGCAACCACATCCCCACCCCCTGAGCCCCTCCAGCCGCGCCAAGAAGCAGAAGCGCTACCTCCGCCGCGTCCGCCGTGCCCACTCCATCATCCAGCGCATGTTCGGCCCCACGATGCGCCAGTTCTCCGACATCCTAGTGCACGACATCATCCACGCGCGCTTCACGTGGCGGACCAAGGGCTGGATCGCCGGCGACCACCCGGGCCGAGACCCGGAAGCGCCGATGCGGCTGTTCGCGGCGGTGCTGCAGGAGGCGGACCACCCCGCGGCCTATGGCGAGGCGCACCTGTGGATGACGCCGGTGGAGATCCAGGCGTATGTGCAGCACCGGCTGAGGATGACGCCGGCTGGGTGGGCGCCGTGGAGGGAGGCTCTGGCGGGAAGGGGGGACGCGAGGAGGATTCAGATGGTGAATGAGCTGGTGGATATGTTTGTGCTGAATGGGATGTGCTTTGGGGATGGGCCGCGGTGGAGGGCGGATGGGGTCGCGAGGTGGACGGAGCAGTGGGTGGAGAAAACGGCGGCAGGGCCGGGAGGGGTGGGGGTTTGGTTCTGATCTGAGGAGGGACGATGATGACGCATGTGATGAACTATGTTTTGGTTTTTGGGATTAGATGGGGTATGGAGTACAATGGTGCGGTTTTATTGCATGGGGATGGCACAGCGTGGCATATCTAGGTATCCAAAATCTTGTTAACGTTTTGTAGTCTGTACATCCGCTGCCGTCCAACTACCTGGTAGTGAGCTCGCCACCGTTCACACTCGCTGGCCCAGACCACTGGAGCTTGGCGGGAACCTTCTTTGAAAGAACAGGCAGCCAAATTGTGTCGTACAAGCTGGGTCCGCCATCCGCAGCCTTGCTGCCCGGTTCGAAACTACCGAACTGCTTCTGGTCGGTGCAGCAGGGAGAGGCGGATCCCCAGAAAGGTCCGGCAGCCCAGGCAGTCCATCCGATGTACTCCTCGTTGTTGGACATGTAGTCCATGAGATCATTCAGCATCGTCACGCAGCCCGTAGTGTTGGAGCCGCCGAACTCGGTGATGAAAGCCTTCAGCTTGTTCTCCTTCAGCCACGCCGTTACGCCTGCGAGATTCTTGGCGGGGTCCTGCGTGCATGCCGTGTGGCCGCCGCTGAAATCCTCGTCGAGGTACTCGTGGATGTCAACGGCTGTGTTCTTGAGGGGGTCGACCAACTTCTGGATCCAATTGCTGTTGGCCTCGGAGCCGCCTTTGGTCCAGTAGTGACCGCCCGACCAGGAATTGCCCGGGGCAATGATGAGATTCTTGGCGCCGGCGTTGCGGATCCCGTCGATGGCGCTCTGCAGATTTGCCAGGTTGAGCGCGCTGGGCATGTCGTGCGGCTCATTCATCAAGCCGAAGATGACCTTCTCGTTGTCGGCGAAACGCTTGGCGAGCTCCCCCCAAAAGGCTCCGAACTGGGCCGTCGTGGCAGCGGTGACGTCAGACGTGTTGCCAATGACACTCCCGCTGTAGGGCTGAGAGGACGGATTGTTGTAGCGCATGTAGTTGTGTGGGTCGAGAATAGCATCTGCCGAGCTGCGATCAGTAATTGTAAAAGGGGCCGCGGCGGCTGCAGCTGCACGCTGACTCACAGGCACCCTTCTTCTTGGTGATGTAATCAATCGACTCCTTGAAGTGGTCGAAGTGTGTCTCGTCGAACTTGGCACCGAGCCCATAGGCCAGCGGACACATGCGCTCCAGCAGAAAGGCGACACGGAACAGATTGACCTTGTGTTTATCTGCCATGACATCGACCCCGGAGCTGCTGGTGAATGCGTATTCAACACCGAATCGGCCGGGCAAACCGGTCCCGACCTGTGCAGTTGGACTCCATGCGCCAAACTCGCCACCTGATTCGGCAACACCGGCGTAGAAAATGGTTGCCGAGACACCGGGAAGGAGGGCGACGCAGGCCGCCAGAGTGGCGGGTAGTGGGAATTTCATCCTGAATGGCTTCTGTGTAGTTATTCACCAAGCCTTTTCAGAAAGACACCCGACGGCCATGATGGTGCCCTTATAAGCTCCACGATATCTCAGCCGTCGCCGTTCCCCCGGCACCGGCAGTACCTACAGCATCTCATCCGACCAAATAGGTGGGAGAAAGCGCTTTCCGGGAGATCGAGTGGGGTACGGGAGAGATGAACGCCGCAATGATCCGAGATCTGTGGCCCCGCAAGCATTTCTCCGTCTCGTGGAAAAATACGATCGAAGGGGGGGAGTGCGGCTCATGCATCACCGCTGCACACTCTTTATGTCTGCTGCAATACTCTGATATTGAGGGGGCGTGCCGTTTCGATTGCGTGGCGTGTTTGGAGGTCTCGCTATGGAGGGCAACGCAGCCGGGTTGAGTTCTTTCTCGGCGTAATTTGGGAGCGCGGGTTCAGACTCGAAACGAGTGCGGAAGGAGGAATTCCGGATAAAATAAAGTGGGTAAGGCATGATGCTTCGCATGCGAGTCTTCTAGAAGCTGGGTTATTCGCTTCCATAACCCCGGAACGCAACGGCAGCTTGGCGTGTAAATAAAATGTGAGCAGAACAACGGAAGCTTCACTCTTGGGCATGTGTTTGCTTCCGCTGTTGCGCCTCGAGGGTCGACGCAAGAACTATCAAATACCTTAGAATTCCATTTTTAGATGGATTCTAGGTAGAAATATTTTGCATTAATAGCCGATATGGAGATGGCGAGCTTGTTGAGATGAAAGGCACGGTGGGGCGTGCCTTTTGAGAAACGCCGAACTTGAGTTTTCATGAAGGATAAAATTTCCCTCTGTCGTCCTTTCCTCCACCTAATTCCCGCGCTTGCCTTATCCACGATCGTCCGTCGTTACGCCTTGCTTCAGGATTTGCAGCAACGTCGAGTGTGACGCTGAAAACCAAACCAAAATATCAACCTCTTGTTACATACACATCCGCCCTACTCAAGCACAGAAGTAGCCTCTAGTTTTTGTTTAGTGTTTTCCAAAATGATCTTCACAAAGTTGCTTGTCCTCGCGGCGACGGCTAGTGCAGTGCGCTCTCCTATCCTCCCCCACTAGACATCCGGCTTTCTGCTCCATTCAAATTGCAGTAGGTCGCTATGGCGAACGTCGAAAGCCCGATTCCCGGCTACCACGTCCGAGAGATGGAGTGGTGACCTCAAGCCTTCCCCGATGGTGGGACCGTGACCCCAGCCTTGATTTACTTGACGTCAAATTTGCTGGTCGCGAAGCGGAATCGATGACCAACAGTCCCTTCTAGATTACATCAACGTGACCGGCACAGTTCAGCAGATGATTGCCCAGCTCAGCCAGATCAACCCCGACTTCGAGCAGCTGGTTCTCAACGTCTCAAACAGCACCAAGGTCGACATGGAGAGAGCGGCCGAATCTAAGCTCGGAACGAAGGAATCAAAATACAACTCCCACTACTGCTTCGGCCCTTGGACCTTGGCGCGGTCCCTGAGGATCTACCAGGGCACCCTTTACTTGGACGGGCTCAAGGACACTCCGACTATGGCTCCTGGCCCTAGGGAGTGCGCAAGAGTCAGCTGTTCGTGGGACTCTGCCATCTGGTGGTGCAGTGACGTACGTGCAACGCACCCGTCTTCTACGTCCAGACCCTATTCAATATCCAACATCCATGCTGATTGTTTTGATTTTATCTAGCATAATACGGAGTTTAAACTGTCAGCGTACAGCGACATCGCATGGGGCGCATGAGCAATTTTCAACCATTGTGTGGTCAACGGGGGAGAACAAACCTCAGGTCAGCTTTTTTTAAGGATAAATGGAATGTCGTTGTGGTTGGAGAAAACAATTGCTGAGAATGGGACTCATCTCTACCTATTGATTTGCGCCACATGGAGGGCACAAAAACGCTGGGCGTCAATGGCTCGCTTCTCAATGTGAGCGGCTGTCTCAAACGACAGGATATTATCAGGTTGATCCACCGCACCTATATACCGTCTCATAGACTAGACTCATAGACTAGATCCGTAGATTGTCTTAAATACCTCATAAAGTCTTGAGCCGTAAGTGGTTTCATCGTGGTCTCGTCTTGTTTGGTCTGGACAGAGGTGCGCTGGGCGGGTTGCCCTGCGGTCTGTGTCACACGAATCCAATCCCTGAATAGCCTCCATACCAGCGATTGGAGCGATCGCTGGTATTCTGTTGAATTACTGCGTGGCTCATTCCAGGCCATAACAACGGAGGAATGGAACTACCCCATTGTACGCAGTATTTAGCGGTTGCAAGCCCTCGGCTTCCAACCGATTGAAGCAATCAACACACTCGTTTTTCATGACAGAGCCTTCGATCCACAGCGTGCAATAGTCTGGTTCCACAACACCATGAATGTGCCCATCTCGCAACCCCACAGCTCAAGAACAACTGATTGTCTGATTAGCTCAGTTTGTCAGAGCGTTGTACTGATATCAAGAAAGGAATCCAATGTCCGAGGAGATCTGTAAGCCACTGCTTTGTCTCGGTACCCAATCTTTAGGCCGATTTTTGCATGACTGTCAGTCCGTACCTATAGACCTACCTGGCAGATTGGGGGCCGGTTACTGATTTGCGATTAGTCGCGTCTTCTGCCAAGGCCTCCTCGGTCGCCTCAGGTGCTTTGTAAGGATCACTTTCGGCAGCAACAAAGAGTGGATAGCGGTGCTGGATCCTGTACACAGTGTGTGTCGATTGCCAAAACCATTGCTGCTGCGCCTACCTGGCAGTCGACAGCAAGTGAAGACACTGTGCTGTATGAACTCGCGTCCAAGCCAGGATTGGCCCGCGATTCCGAACTCCGAGGCTTCAACATCTCGACAGTCACCATGAGAGGGCATATATATCGGTGCGCGATGGCCATCGAAATTTTACTCGGATCTTCATCCAGAACATCAAGTTCTCAGTTTTATCCATCTGTAAAACCCTAAAGACCAGACCAACAACCTCTCACGACAAACCTCCACAACTGACATTGGGACCTCATTGCTCCTTCCTTCCATCGCCAACCCACTAAAGTTCAAACAGCAAAACTCTTCAAAGTCGCCCTCGCCGCCGCCTATCCCTCCACCACCGTCCACGCCATCCCCGGCGACATGACCTCCCTCCCCTCCATCACCGCCTCCCTGCAAACCTTCGCTTCCGCACTCCCCTCTGGAAAAATCGACATCCTCGTCGCCAACGCAGGCTACATCAACGCCATCTCCCCCCTAGCTGACACCGACCCGACCGACTTTTGGCTCGTCTTTGAAATTAACATAAAGGGCAACTAGAACCTCCTGCGCGCCTTCGCGCCGGTTATGGCACCTAATGCCGTGGTGTTGCATGTTAGTACCGCGATGGCGCACCTCCCGTACGTCCCGGGGTATGCAGCCTACCAGGTCAGCAAGCTTGCGGCGGTGAGGGTTTTTGAGCACTTTGGCGTGGAGAATCGAGAGAAGGGGGTCAGGGTGGTTCATTACCATCCAGGGCTATATCGGACGGAGGTTGGCAAGATGACGGAGGGGCTGGGCATGCCGTTTGATGAGATTGATTTGGCGGGGGCGTTTGCGGTGTGGGCGGCGAGTGGGGAAGCGGATTTCTTGGATGGAAGGTTTGTGTGGGCGGCATGGGATGTGGATGCGCTGAAGGGGATGAGGGGGGTGTTAGAGGGGGATAGGGGGTTGTTTACGATTGGGTTGGTGGGGTTTCCGGGGAATTAGAGCAATGAAGGTAGAATATGGGTATTGGTCGCATTGAGAGCGTGGTGGGTTGTGTGCTGGTATGAGTCGGAATTGGGGTCTTTTGGTTATGGCGTGTTGGGCTATAGAATGAAAGGGAAAGGCGTTCGTGGAAATATAGAGGTTGCGTATGTTCTAACAGTTCACGGTTCGGGGAGGGCTCGGGAGAAATCCTGACCTGAGTAAGCTTGCTGAGGGGACGAAGGGGCTTGTCAGTCTGATCTTGTAGCTGAAGTGTAGACTGGAAGCCAAATTGATGCTGATTTGGGAATCTCGCAGAGGAAGGTGATTTTCTTTTCCTTGTTGCTGTCATTTATAGATGACAGGAAGACACAAGGGCTACCAAGTAGCTCTAACCGAGTTCGATGCCAGGGATTAGGACACAGCACTTCCCGAGATGAACCCCCTATATATCTATATACCAATCTTGGCTTTCAATCAAGCCAAAAGTCTCCCAATAATCCCCTGCAATGAAGATTGAAGATGATCGATAGGGGCAAGCCTGCAAGGATGCGGATCACCAGCCCTAACCCTGCCCCTGCCCCTTTTCCCGCCTAAATCGGGATGACCTCATCGTGATTGCCCAAACTCCAAGCTCACCCACAAGTCAACGTGAGCCTCTCATTCTCACCAGCAACAAACAACAACCGCAAACCGCTACACTCCCCAAAACTGTGCACAAAATGACAACAACCAACGAGATGCTCTCCCGCCGACTCACCGTAACCCCCTTCTCCCCTCCA
>Ga0247770_1000916_pt1 | contig 26505 bp, 32 predicted proteins | sample UWRJL136409B6_FD_179943 | JGI IMG/M metagenome (GOLD analysis project Ga0247770, IMG submission 179943) | Plant litter microbial communities from Arlington Agricultural Research Station in Wisconsin, United States - UWRJ-L136-409B-6 | ecosystem: Environmental > Terrestrial > Plant litter >... | reverse complement strand
GTTGGATTTTGGGAGGGTGTATGAACCGTTGAGAACTCTGTGTAGTAATGGGAAGCCTGGGAAGGGGGGGATGAAGGCTACTTTGGTGTTTGAGAGCCTAGGGGAGATAAGGACGTTGGTGGTTAAGGGGGAGAAGGTGGTGGATGATGGAGAGGAGGGGAGGTTTGAGGATAGTGGTGTTGATGGGAGGATACTGTTGGATAATATAAGTCCTAGTCCGGAGATAAATAGGCGGTTTGGGGGTTTGTGACGGGTTGGATAGATCGGTAGGATACATAATGGTCAAAATAGATAGATTACTTCACACTCCGACATCCAATGCTTATCCGACCCGCAATTGATGCAATCCCAGTTTTTGCGCCTAAGCGCTCGACATTTGTCGACCGTTTTATCGGATGCGAAGCACTTCTGGTAGATGTGACCAGGCATGCCGCAACGGTAGCATGTGACTCCCGCTTTGCCCCCATCATTGCTGAAACCACCTGCACTGAACCTTCGACTTCCACGGCCGCCCGATGAAGAAGCGCCCGTCGGTTTCTGTCGTCCACGGCGCTCCGGTGATGGCGAGTCTGTATCAAAAGTGTTACTTCAGTTTTGTCGCCAGCATCGAGGAGTACCTACATACCTGTTTCTTCACGCTTGGAGATCACCTCAAGGAGGCGAGAGACTGCGTGTTCCTTCCCCTCGCCATAAATAGGCGGTATAAACACACCAAAGATGCCCAGAAGACAGTATGCTCAGTCTTCCTCCGGGCTTGTTTCTCGACTCTTCGCCCACTGGAATTTGTCTTCCGTATCGAACTGTGCAAGGTCACGCCCCTGAAGAGCTGCGATAGCGATCCCCGTAACCTCATGTATCTCATACAAAAGGCTGTCCCTATCGCCCAGTTGCCGACCCTGCGCGAAGAACTCAACCGACCTCGGCGCCAACAACTCTTGGAGCGTCCAGCCTCGGGTGAACCACCGGCTCCCCCGGAAATATGGCTCCCATTCATGCCGTGACACCAGATGAGCAGGAACGTCAGAAAAATAGACGTAACATCGCGTTGCGCGCTGATACCAGCGGAACATGGAGTTGATGGCCTCCTGGAGCTCACTCGAGCTATCTTTGTTGATACAGCAGGTGTCCACCCAGCAGTACTATAATCCGTCACGCTGGGCTTGGTCTGCGCAGAATTGCATCTTTTCGAAGCCGAGTTGCTCCCGCCCAGTTCCGTTCATCATGTCGTGGAAGGTGACCTCTGTGTCATCAGCTCCCCATGTGTGTGAAAGGATCGCGTACGGGGAATGTCTTTTGTCAGGTCGGGGGTAAGTTGGGGCTCCCCGCTAGGGATGCGTTCGAGAAGACGCATTTTACCAGGGTTGTTGAGGGTACGCTGTTGTTAAGATAAGGGTGTTGCAAAACGAGGAATGGTCCTGCTTCCAGGGACGTGGGGAATTCAAGACGCGACTGCAGCCCGACTGCTGTCTGATTTCTGTGTAACAGTCGCGCTCTCACGTGAGGGAGGGGATAAACCTGCGAGTTTCACTGTCACACCCGAGCATCACGTCAGAAAATGCCAAGGTGCTGGAATCGCTCCTTTCACATTGAACAGAATCAGAGCTGCAACACGGAGAGTTCTTCCTACCCAGCGATTCTAGAGCCGGCGTTGTTTAACTGGGAGATATTCTCCGCCGCCTTGGTCTAGCGCTCAAGTAGGGCGGACTTTTCTGCACGCTGTGACATTCAAATGTGGGGGTTCGGGTTTGCAGCCCTCTCTTCAAGGGCTGAAATTGCAGTGATTTTGTAGTTTCATTACCCCCTGGTTTCCCCAAATCGCCTTCATGCGTCCATGCCAAGGCGTAACAAAAGTCCCACGATTGGCCGTGATCCGTGACATCTTCATCACATCCCAGACACCCTCAGTGCAAAGAGTTGCGCGGTGGGATTGTACCTGGGCAATTTTAAGGGGTAATTGCACTTGCCACGGTGTGGAAGTCACTAAACAGCTGCTTCTCAAACTTATCGGTGCTAAAGGGGGTAAAAAGAGACAAATTGTATCAAAGGGATTACTGCAATTTTGAGCCCTGCATCACCAATCAACCAGACCACCTACCGTTCTCGTCCGCTCATTCAACCCCTTCAGCTGTTCCACAACCTCCACCAAAAATGCCATCCGTAGTGTCTCGCTTCCCAGAAAGTCAATTTCCGGAACTTTCAGCTCGAAGGCGCACCCGATGCATTTCCTCACAATGATAGTGTAAGGCCGCCCCATCCTCCTCGGCAGTAGTACTTTGCACAGCTCCTCAGCGATCTGATATTCTAATTGGTCCGGAGATTGCCGGATCCCTTCGGCCTTGAGAGCGTGCCAGGGAGTGGCGAATCCGATTTCGATGAGGACAATGCCCAGTGCGAAGAGCAGAGGGTTTCGGGCTCCGGTGGGGATGTTTGAAACCTGTTGTTGGCTGGATGCAGCGTATTGTTGACCGGGGGCGGCTTCTTGAGAATGGGATACTTTTCCTTTTCCTTTGTCACGCTTTTGTTTTGCGAACTCGATCTTGAAGTATGGGTGCGAAAGTGGTAGGTCGCTCTCCACCGACAACTCTTCGGCGCTGAAGAAGGTGATGTCTTGACTACACCAGGTCTTAGGGAGCCACGGGGTGGAGTGGAACTGCAGAACAGACGCCGCTAGAGAGCTGGCAATGTGGAAGGCGGCAGGGTATGGCAGAGCATTTGAACGGGGGTTGTCGCTGAACAAGGAGATGACGGAACTGAGACGCACGGGATGCCCAAGTGAAGTGGACTCGAGTGGAGGCGGCCGGTAGAATCTCTGTAGATATCGTGACTGTTGCTCGAAGTAGCCGAGACACTGCTGGGGCTGGCATTCGAGGTATCGAAGGTAGACCTGGTCGCAAATGGGGCCTGGTCCAAGAGTCAAGTTGACCGAGTTGACCTCTACCAGTTCTTGACCCCGGCTGCTGGGATCTTGTGCGTTGTTGCTATTGTTGCTGCCGCTACCGCCAGAACCAGCGGGCTCGTTGGGCTGTGTTCGAGGTGCATCATCTCTGAAGCGAACACCCCTCCCCAGCGTTTTGGTAGCCAGGGACCGGGCAGACCTGATGAGGGTAGTTTCGAGAGTTTCCGCTGCCTCGGACCTTGCTTCAACAGCAACAGCCACTGGAACTTCACGGTAGCTATTTTCTTCTTGGTGTACGACCTCCAGCCAGAGAGAGTCTACGCTGTCGAGATGCAGGGCTTGCGACACCTCGTGACCCGTTAATGCAAGTCGTAACGTGATGGAATTCGACGCCGCCTTCGTCTCCAGGATATCGGTGCAGCACAATTTTGCAGCGTGACCCTCGTGGTTGGGAATTCCGCAAGTCCATGTGTTTGCCAAGGTGTCGTAAAGAGCAGCGCTGGCCTCCCGAATCTGTCGGTACATCTCGATTTTGTTGGCGTTGCTCGCAACCTTTTCGCGGGTCGTTGCCGCATCCTGTTCAATCCTGTCGTTCTTCACCTTCGCGAGATTAAAGATGATATGATTCGTTATGCTGTGGAGGTCCGAGTTCAGCTTGCAGAGTTCGTCGACAGATTCTCGAAGTCCAGACTTCCCGACTGCCAGAGTGACGCTGCCCCACATTCGACGAACTAAAGCTCGAGTAGGTGTGGGAGATTGCCCCTGTATCTCAGTGTAAGTTTGAGGACTGTGCATGGAATCGTTGATGTAAGTGGGCTTACACTCGCAGGACCTTGGATATATTCGGCAATCTTCGACAGCTTCTTCATTAAGATATCTAATACCTCAACTATGAGTTCCACTGTATCCTTGCAGCTTTTGAAACTGTTTTCGAGTGTGTCGACGCAGTTGTGATATATGCTGCTCATTTTCAACTCCCTGGCTGTTCGTATGGTTGACTGCGGTGTGATACTAGAACTCAGATTCGTATCCCGGGCCATTTCAGTCAATTCCGACATCGTTGAAGATATTAGGTCCCGGTCGTCGGTGATGACCGACAAGAGTTTGATGGCAATGACCCGAAATGCCGTCTTTTGTGTCTCCACCCTGGTCATGGGTAGCTTGAGAGCTCGGTTGGGATTTCGGACTGTAGATAGTCCCTCGGAGAAGACGGCATACTTTTCCAGCAGGATAACGGCCAGCGGCACGCTACCGAGAACAGCACCGACAATGAACTCGACGCCGCTCATTGTTCCGTTTGGGAGATTTGGTGACCACGGGAACAAAAAATGTGAGAGAGCATTCCAGACCCATGCGCGGTTGACTGACTGGAAGAAGAAGGAGCGGGGTAATGACCTGATGCAGGCATGCTGTTGTGGCGTGCGATGCTAGAGGTGGGATAAAAACTGTTAATGGAGGGCACTTTGGATGTACATCTTTAACTCGAGGAGTCCGGCAGCTTACCTGAAATACATAGAATCAATCTCAAACGTTCAATTCCAACAACCGACGATTTAGACTGAGATGGAGGCAGTTTCACCCGCTTGGCTTCCAGCCTGACGTAGTTGTTTTTCGCTATTTTCAAACATTGGTGCTTAGCTCGGCGGTAGGATAGTACCTAGTGTTCTTAACTAGCAATATTTCTGCGTAAAGTTTGACCAACGGCGTGATGGATAGAGTATTGTCTCATTACCCCGCTCGCTTCCTTGCTGCCTCAATTTGAAGCCCCTTTATATTTGGAAAGTCAGCATCATCATACCTAAGCGCCTGTACATTCTGAGAACAACAGCTACTTCACTATTAATCCAAATGTCTTCTCAACCCGACGGGAAAATCAAAGTGCAGGGTTGGCGCGTGGAGTCCGGTGGACACATAACAGCTCTTGGATTAACAGGCTCATTCTATGAGGCCATCCTCCAGCTGTTCGCAAAGCTTGTTGGTCACGCTCGAAGCAAGTCATCAGCTCCCCCCGGGAACCGCGGCCCTAAGACATGGCACCGATACACACATGAGCTCCGTAGGCTCTACCTCTGGGGCGACGGGGTTTCAGCAACCGGCGGCCAACTTGATGAGACCCTGGGAAGGGTGACTGAGCTTCGAATCAGCATCTTATCGCTACTTCTTCAGCTGAGTCATGTGTTGACCACAGACTTCCTCAAGTTACATGGTCCCCAAGAAACGACAGGGCAATTCACCGAAGTGCTGGACGATGTGAAAAGGATGCAGCGGTATGTCCATGACGTCCTGCCGAGCTCAGCGGTACTATTTGGCTTGTCCGGTGACGTTGAGTCCCTCCCCGAGTCCCAAATCTCTGAGCCAGGCAATGAGGGCATACTTGAAGATATCGCCTGCTACATTGACTGCCTGATGGACTTGTGCGGGGCACTGGAGAATCCAGTTATGGATGTCGGCATCGAGACCGCCAAGAGAGGTGAAGAGGTAGAGGTCTTCAATCCCTCTTTAACATCTCAAGCGTTGAACTACTGCCGAAAGGTCAGAGATCAATATCCAAAGATGTCTAAGCTTCTAGTGGAACGAATGGGCGAAGCGAATGCAGAACGAGCTACTCGTTTGCTGGTATTGCGGACGGCTGAGGCTGGGAGACGGCCACTCATTGTCATTCCGGACAAGACAACACACCGAAGCGATGGAACTAGTGCAATGCTTTCTGAAAGTTTATTCTCGTCGAGCTATCGCGACCAGACCAACACAGGAACATCCACATCTCAATCAAGGTCTCGTTTCAGGGACCGGCTTTTCGAGAGGTTCAAACGGCGCGCCAAAGGCCTCGTCCCGACACAGTCACAGGCAAAGATGCAAGACGATGTAGCATCCATCGCAAGTCTCGAATCCAATTCAACCACGGCCTCAGCGCTTATCCAAGGACGGCCAAGAGTACCAGACTTGCCCGAGGAGAAAATAGATGGCGCAGGCTTTCCATGCCTGGCATGCGAGGCGACATTGCAAGGGATCACAACGAGGGGTCCCTGGAAGTACGTGTCATTGATCTTTTCTACCCCACTTGATATGGCCCCTCTGAGAACTGGCCTCATTCTAACAGTGCATAGAAAGCATATTTATGCCGACTTGATGCCCTATTGCTGTACTATAGAGGACTGCCAAAGTCCTCTAGAGGCTTACAACAGCACCAAACGATGGGCTTCCCATGAGCTGCAACACCTTTTGGACAGTCCAGTGGTACAGAAGAGCGCCGGAGAGTCACACGACCGACCATGTCCCTTTTGCGAACCCTCGTCCCGTAGGTTTGCCAAAGTGGAGTATTTCAAACACGTCGGAAAGCACCTCCGCGAAGTATCTCTTGCAGCTCTTCCCTACACGTCTCGTGGGGATGACGATTCCTCCCATGGGAGTGCCAGCGATTCACAGCCATCTCCTGAGTTGTCAATCTTGATCGATACAGACATGCCACTATCATCGCCATACCAAGCTCATGACCAAGGGGCGGAATCACGAAGCCCCAGTCGGCCTCGGACCCCTGACGTCACGGTGATTTTCCGAAACTCTATCGAAGAGGAGAAAGATAGCTTTGCTAGTATCCCAACTGTCACCGATCTTGGATTCGAGAAACAGGTAAAGGCAAGCAACACTTTTGAACAGGGCTCGGAGTCTTTGCATCCGAGGCATACTCGCCTAGATCGCAGTGCGAGCGACCACGGCGCAGACCAGTCCGGCGATAAGACCTTGGAAATCAGTGCTCAAAAACAACTTGCCACACGCTTGTGGGACTCCCACTACGAGTCAAAAATGAGCGATAGGGGAGCAAACTTCATTCCAATTTCCGAGATCGAGAGGATCCTCTCTCTCTCAGTTGTGCAAGAAGTCTTGAAGCAAGAGATCCGGGATTTGTCAGACGTCGAATCTACGGCGGAGCTCGAGAAGCTGACGAAAGATATATGTGGAGTACCATCCCGCCGTCGCCTCTTTTCCCTCTTGCTCCTAAACGAGAGAGCGGAATGCATCCGATGTCTTGTAAGGCGCAACATTGACGACACGCATCTACCGTTTTTCGCTGCCTCTGATTTGACTGAAGTCCACCCCAGAGGCGATGTGGGCCTTGAAAACCGCCTGGAATGTTTCGAAACCTGGAGGGCCAGCGAGGTGGAGTGGCTTCTGAATCGACAACATACCGTGACAGCTCCGTTTTTTGACCTCTCCCCGGGAGCTTTGTCTAACTACATATTGCACGAAGACACAATTTTGCCCTTTATAAGGATTGAGGAAGCAGCTCAAGGCGGTTCTGCAAATGTGTGGAAGGTATCGATTCATTCCGCTCACCACAACTTTGAGAACTCAGCGGTAAGAAAACTACAAGGAGTATATGACTTTCCCGACGATACTAACCTACGTTTATGAGAATAGAGGACAGAGGAACCGTACTTTGCCGTCAAAAAATTTTGTACAAAGATCCGCAGCGAATACGAAAGAGAGGTCGAGGTGCTTCAGAGGTTTAGTGGCCGTAACCGGGGTCATCCACATCTCATCAGGCTTCTTCTTACCTACCAACATAGAGGAAGCTATCATATGGTCTTTCCCTGGGCGGATGGAAACTTGCGAAACTTCTGGGAAAGCTTCAAATTGCCGAAGAGGACGAAGGACCTTACGAGTTGGATGGTTTCACAGTACCATGGCATTTCTGAAGGTTTGCTGCAAATTCATGGCCTCGGCAACGAACAAAACTCAGACGGCAAGATCACAGGCCGCCACGGTGATATCAAGCCCGAGAATATCCTCTGGTTGAAAAACCACAATGGGAGTAAGAATCATCTGGTAATCTGCGACTTTGGTCTGAGTAGGTTCCACACCTTCAAGGAACAGTCGGAGGAGAGGGTACCTGGCTTCTCACCCAGCTACCGCCCGCCCGAATGCGATCTTTATCAGTTGAGAATTTCCGCAAAGTACGACGTCTGGACACTAGGCTGTCTACTCCTCGAGTTTCTCACCTGGTACCTCCTTGGCTGGGAAGCCGTCGACCTAACCTTTACCGATGCTCGTATGGTGGACGAAGGGTGGTCCCCCGGGCCTCAACAAGCAAAACATGAGGAAGCGGATAGCAAGTGGCTCTACGAGGACACTTTTTTCCAACAGCACAATGATGGGACTACTGTAAGTGCACAGTTGAAGCCGTCAGTTCTGGCCGTAAGTCCATCTTTATCTTCCCAGTGTTCAAGTTCCACCATCGCCTCATGCGATTGATTTACTGATCTGCATGCTTCTCGGAAGTGGATGGAGAGGCTCCACAGGCTTGACCATTGTCCCGAATTTGCCCATGATATCCTCAAGATCATCCACGAAGGCCTCCTCCACCCCGACAACAGGAAACGGTGGGACTGTTTTAAGATTGTGGTCAGGCTCGATGCAATCCGCCAAAAGTGCGAGAATAGTGAGGCATACTGTCTAAAGCCTCATAGATGGGAGGGCGGGCCACTTGAGGTCTTGAAGGTGTCGGTACGTTCCCAATCATGATTAATTTGTTTAGATGTGCAAAAGCACCGCTGACTTTACTACCATCGCCTAATATTAGATTAGAAAAATCGAACGAACAGACGACACTGAGCCCCTATCCGGGACCATGTTCCTCACACAGCAGCAGCAATATCAGGAGAGCAACCAAGGTTTCGAGCGTTAACCTGAAACCCCCTCACGCGCCCCCACGCCGCTAATCCAACTGCCACCACCTGAACCTCTCGATACAAACGTCATGGTGCCGGAACCGAAAAATGTTATAATTAAGGAGCGCATCTTTGGACCCCCCGGCTTTGCGGGAGATGTCTCCTAAGCAGCTTAATTCGCCCGCGCTCATCGAACTGGGGCAGAGTGTCGATACGTACGAGAGGGACCAACAGCACAGGCCAACTCTTGATCTCGCCTTATTAGCAGATAGTGGAGACCAACAGGGCAAAGAGGGTATAGAGGAGCTGTAAAGACTGCGTGATGGCATGGTTCTGTGTTTTGGGGAAATCCGGAATATGAAAGGGCTGGGTTTGGATGCAAACGCAGGATTATTATTTTCGGCACGGTGGCGCTAGTGGCTTCGAGGAGGTGCGAGCTTGTTTTGAGGGTTTTCCCCCTTTCCTAGAAATCATGTTTGTGGTGGGTGGTGGAACAGTGGACCAGATACTACCATGAAAATCAAAACCTAGGGAGGTACTCTACTGCTACCAACTCCTCCCCTCCCTTCTCCTCTCCCTCCCCGGTGATCCCCTGTCCCTTTCCCTGTCCCTCTCCCTCTCCCTCTCCCTAACTCGTTCCCTATCCCTTCTCCTTTCCCTATGACCCTCCCTCCTCCCATCCTCCTCACCTCCCACACCCCTCTCCCTCGCACCTGAACCACCATCCAACCCAGGATACAAATTCCTCATATTATTCACACTCGTCTGCAGCCCGCTCAGCCCCGCCCTAATCCTCGCTTCATTCTCCACCAGCCCGCGATGCACCTCACAGTTCCGATGAGACGGTTTATTCCTCGCCAGCCGCCTTATCGACTCCGACGTCTCCTGCAGCTCAGCCGTCAGCGATGACAGTGCGCTGGATAGCTCCCCGTGCGGTCGTATCCCTGTGTGAGGGTAGGGCGGCTGGCCTGAGGGTTGGGAAGGGGGAGGGGGTTTCGGTCGGCGGTGGAAGGGGTTGTGGAGACCGCGATCGGCTTGGTAACCGTCTGGATCTCGGAGGTTAGGCTCGCGAGAAGGGCGGTGGGACGTCCCTTCGGAGCGTTTCTTTTCTTTGCGGTGGTGCATGTACTGCTTTACGCCGAAGGCCAGAGCGCCGGCCGCGAGCTGGGTCATGTGGTGATGGAGATCGCTTTGGTCTTCGTGGGGCTTGGTGCCGCTGCCGTGGTGGTGGTGGTGGTGGCGGCGTCTGGAAGAGGAGGAGGATGGTTTGGATTTAGACTTGGATTTGTCCTTGTCGCTGCTGCTGCGGTGGCTGGATTTGCTTTTGGTGGAGCGGACGGAGGCGTCGCTGCCGCCGCTGCTGGAGGGGCTTTCTTTGTCTTTGCCTTTGTCTTTGTCCTCGGAGGATTTGGGTTTGCTGCGGCTTGATTCATGGCGGGAGGAGCGGTCTTTTCGCGAGGAGGAATGGTCGGAGGAGCGGGACGACTGCTTGCCGGAGGATTCTTGTCGCGCGAGTCGACTGATGCCGTATGCGAGGGCGGCGCGGCCGAGTGTGTGCAGAATTTCGGCCTTATCTCCCGATCGCCGGGAGGAGGGCATGGTGTTTGGGTGAGAGGTGGGGGTTTGGTTGTGGTGATTTGATGACCTTGGTGGCTTTAAACTGAATTCAGGGGCTGGATGCGACCGAACACCAGCACTGCGATGCGCTGGCAATCACAACAAAAGTGAGACGGGCTCCACGTTCGATTCGGTCTCGGAAACACGGCAGGACAAGTTCATATCTGAATTCGACCAAAGAAGCCATCGCGCTCGGCGCGCGTGGGGTGTAAGTGTGATGTCCAAAAGGAGTCAGCTATGCGCGTCGCGTGACGTCCCAACCGAGACACCCAACCACCATTGCGATCCGTCGCGCCCGCTACAAAAAATGGCAACCCGCGCTTGTAGCTTTAACCTTCGAGAGCTTTGGTCGAGTGACCTTTGTCACTGATTGGTTTCTGGTCCCCCTCGCTGCTCAGCTGTCGCGTTAGCCACAGTCCCGAGAGGATTCCTGACTCCAGTCTGACCCCCAAATGTGGCAGAGGAAGCTCGTATCGGGCTTCTTACAGTATTGAGAGCGTGATGTCTCCTTGGATCTTTGCTTTCAGCTCGACCTCGACGTCCAAATCCATGTCGAGTCTGACTGCAGGCGCCCCGCCGCGGCCGTCGTCATGATGCGCAACTTCACCCGCAACGGGTCTCTCCAGAGCTTCTTGATGGCCCGTGGGTTTCCTCTGCGCGAGTTGCCCGTCGCTGTTTTCTGCTGGTTCGCGATGCGGGATAACGGAACGGTCCATGGTTGCATCGTTTTGTCGCTCCGGTTGCGACTTGCCATGGGACCGTTCTGACGCCGGTGGAGTTGGTGGGCTTTGTCGCTTGCTTCCCATGTCACAGACAGAAGCTAGCAGCGGGTAGCTTGAAGATGGAATGAACTAGAGTCGCCTTGGTGGCGACGTTTGCTTGTGGAGGCTTTATCCAACGATGAGCGATGACGACAGCGGAAGGAAAGGTTTAAGTGACAGGAGAGGGCAGGATTTCAGATTGCGAGCGATGAAGTCGATGCTATTATCGATGCGATACACCCGAACAGCTGCAAGAAGCATGATAGAGCATCGGATACTGATGCACGAGTGGAGGGCGCTTAATATCCGCGTAACGGGTATGACATCATAGCGACCTCGCCGTTCTAGGCGTGCCACCCGCTCGGCGCCAATCATCTCCTTCGTCGCAAATGCCTACAGGCCCTCTTGTTCTCTTCCGCAACACGTCGATTTCCAGGCCTGCGTGCCGCGATCGCGAATCTCGATAATGTAATGTAAATGCAATCTTGCGCAGGCACTCCCGCGCTCCCACCCTCTTTTGGCGCACTCCGATCTTCTTGCGGCGTCCACCCTCCCCGTCCTACCGTGCTCCCGTCCACCCTACCACGCACCCCAAGCACCCGAAGCACCCAAGCACCTCATTATCCCCTTCTACCTCCCCCATCCTCCTTCTCATCCCTCTTCTTCACCGCCAACCCACCCATCTTCTCCGCCGCCTCCTTCAACTTATTCCAATCCGCGCCCTCAATCTTCAAGCTCCCATTCACCTTGACCCTCTTCCCGTCCTTGAAGAATATAAACGACGGCATGGCCGCAATTCCATACTCCTGCGCGAGCGCGGGAACCTTGTCGACGTTGACCTTCACGAAGGCCAGGTACTCCGGGATGGCGTGCCGCTCGGCGAGCTCGGCGTACTTGGGCGCGATGGCTTTGCAGGGTGGGCACCAGTCTGCGTAGAAGTCGGCGACGACGTACTGGGTCGAGGAGAGGAGGGAGGTGAGTTCCCTGGGGGAGGAGATGTGTCGGACGGCGCCGCCCATTGTTGCTGCTGGTGGGTTGGAGCGGGGGAGGGGTTCGGAGTTGCGCGGGACAATTGACGTGGAGGCTTTGCGATCCGCGGTGGGAGGTGCGGTTGGATTGACGCGGGCGATTGATATGGATTACTTGAGGCTATGCGATGCAATGCGATACAGGTTATGAAAAGAGATGCGACAGGCAGTTTGGCCGAGGAGAGGGCGGTTCTTATTGCGTGATGGAGGCAAGAAGCGCGCAAGAGGGGACCATCAGATCATCAGTTAGATTAGCAATTGCGATAAGCATCTCGTCACGCCCGCGAACATTCCAGAAGCTGGCGGGGTGCAAAACTGAGGGTTAGGGTCTCGGAGTTAAGCAAATCAACCTCTCGCGGGGGGCTAAAATTGCAGTGATCTTAAATCCGTTCACAATCATCTGCTTCATTATGAACAGCACCATTGGTAGCGGCACATTAGCCTCCCACGACTTACAGGCGACAAAAAGGAAAGGAATCCGGGCTTTTTCATTACGTGATGTCTGAAATGCCCCTGCCAGTCAACTTTACAAAGGGATAGTCAACGTCGCGAAAAAAACATACAGCACCAGGGATTCGCTGGTCATCACCGACCCAGCTACTAGTCTGGCGATTGGTAGCTTATCTATGGGAGAGCAGACGAGATCCCGAGTTCTCCACCATCTATGGCCGTATGTGACTGTAGGAGTTCGAACCCCTCCTGATATAGGTAATGTCTCCAAAATCTCGTTTCAGGCGTAGAGTGTGTGCAGTGGTTAGCTGAAGTCCTATATCTGGCTGGACAAATGACCTTTCGAAAGTTGCGGCAATGCTTTGCCAAGCTCTTTGGCACAGAACATTTTGCAAAGAACCGTCATGTCGTCAAACACCCTGCAACCCCAAGCCGTTAGACAATCATCTCCAACACAATTCACTCCACCATGTCGACTTACACCTGTCGTTGTTCCGAGCCAGGAACGTACAGAGCATTCCCAATATTGAACGAGAGACTGTACAATCTGTTCCAGGCGTCCCAATCCCCGACAGGCTCTAAAGCAGGAAAATGCATCAGATATTCCTCGATGTACGCCCTATCGCTCAGCTTGTGTCTCGGCGCTCTCCAGTTGCCCGTGTCGTATTCGTTATGGCCGTAGAATGAGCACGCATCGAACACGAATGCCTCTCTCGTGTTGGAATCGGAAGCTGTATTGCCGTCCCAGCAGTCTCCGTGTATGAGCGAGGGCTTGAGAATACGGCCGTTTTCTTGGGGAGGGAGGAGCAACCGGTGGACAACTTTGTCTAGGGTCAACTGGGAGACGATGTCGAATTCGGGCCATTGAAACGCGTGCTTGGCGAGGTCGACGAAATGCTCGAGAAGCCGACTGAAAAGAACCGCCCACGAATCCTCCCAGCGGTCGACGGCCTAGGGGATGATGCCATGGTAGGTTTTAACGTGGAAGCCGAATTTACCTATCAGGGACTAAGACCAGTGATGGAGATTCACAAGGCCAGCTACCAGTTAGACAGCGTCTGCAGGCTGCTCTCGATGTTTTATCAGCTTCGACATGGTGGAAGAGCCAGGATCTTGAGGAAGGATCCGACCTGTTTGCCAATGTCTCTGAAATCCTCCAACAGAAAAGAAGCTTCCGCGCCGCCTCCAATTTCGTACACGCCCCAAGCATGGGGTTTCGGTGCGACAGCTGGCGAGACTGCGTGAATGGTCTTGAGCGACTCGTACTCCCCTCGGAACATCATGGCGCCTTGTTCATCCATCTCGAGAACCTTCAGGAAGTAAGAGGCATGTTCCCCCGTCGGCAACTCGACCTTGACTCGGGCAGTTTTGCTGATTCGCGACCAGCTGTGGCGATGCGCGCTAACCACCCGCGATCCTTTGATTGGAAGGGCTGTTCTCCAAGGTCAGCAAACGGCGAGGTACTCTCGGAAAGGACTGGCACCATTAATTACGGCTTGGTGAAGCTCAACCGCTAGGGTCGTGCTGGTAGGCGATGTTTGTGCGTGCGTGATTTCCATTTTGGAAGCTTCCCTTGATGATTTGTTAACCTCGAGTATTGCTGTGGCGCTGTGTGAGTTGCTCCAGGGATATCGGTCGAGGGAGCGGTGTTGTCACAAGAGCTTCAGATGAGACTGGCGTTTGATCATCACGGTACCAGCGTTCGGTTGGCAGCGTCACTGGCGACGTGCAGCTGCCATTGGAGCCTGGAGTCACTTCCATCGCAGCTTCCGCAGTGCCGCATTTTGACACGAACCCACTGCACACGGCTGCCTGATTTCCCACCCTTTCGATCATTGCCGCCCAAAAGATCAAACATTCTGCCCACGTGCTTTCGGATACATTCCAAGCCAAGTGTACGCCACCAAGCACGATATCAACAGTCCTGGGATTGTGCTTTGGAAGTTGAGTCACGCTCTCAAACAAAGGAAGACGTTGACGACTGCGCACGAACCGGAAAGCGCTGCAGCAAACACGGGAACGTGCCGAGGAGCGTTTGAGAGAATTCGCTCTCGCCCTTCAGCGCGTCGCCGACACATTTGACGGGAGCAAGCTCAAAGCCATTGCCCGTTCTCTCGACCGCCAAAGGCGCGGCAGGAAGACCGCGACCCCGCAGCTCATTGCAACTTCATTTGCAGCAAGCCTTTGACTTGGCTGACGTCTGCAACTCCACCGCCAGACAGGCACAACCGACATCCCGCTCACTGCCCACGGCATCGAACAGATCACCTCGACAGCGACTCATCTTGTCGGACCTGGAAGGCCCCTCGACCCGACGCGTGTGGCTGCCGTGTTTGTGAGCCCGCGCAAGAGGGCTCAGCAGACTCTGGATCACTTTTTGGGGATGATAGCGTTGATCCCGGTATTGTGACTGCGATCGGGGATATTGCCGAGTGGGATTACGGCCACTATGAGGGGCTAATAACTACCGAGACGAGGAGGTTGAGGAAGGAGCGGGGGTTGGATGGGGAGCGGGAGTGGAGTGTTTGGAGGGATGGATGTGAAGGGGGAGAGTGAGTCGCGAAAAGCCTGCCGATGTTGTGCTGGTGGCGCATGGTCTCATCCTTCGGGCATTTGTGAAGAGGTGGTTGGGCTATCCTGTCGACATGTCTCTGTCGATTATGCTCGGCCCCGGAGCTGTGGGGATTCTGACATGAGTTGTCTTGAAACCAAAGGCGCGTGTCGGTTGCTGGCGTCGAGATCAGATATAAAAACAACAATGTGGACGAACCGGCACTTCATGTTGGTTTGGCACTTCCGTAATTTTTCTCAGGCTGGCGATGGGATAAGGGCTTAACGTAAATGGTTACCTCACGTTTCAGTCAGTCAGACCCGGGAGTAACTTAGACACAAAAAATAGTAGAACTTGTCTTGGCTTGTTACTGGGCTGTGGATGAACCCAACTGTGTTGAGAATCGTGAGAGTCGTACGGCTTACCTAATGGCGATGCAACAGCCCCCTCCAGCTCCGGCTTGATATCCAGGCCGTCTTACGGCACAAAGTGGCCGGGAAACGAAGACTACGGATATAAATTTTCCCGGTTTTTACTCGCCAACCACACTGACTTCATCCCACACACCACCTTATTCAAGTGCCAACGATTGAACTGACCAGCAACCACACCTTCAAGATGGCTTCATTCGGCACCATTTACAGCATCACCAAACCATTCATCCACCCTCGCACCCGTCTGGTATGTTCCCATCTTACAATCCCCCTTTTCTCCGACCACACTTACACCTACCACCATCAACCCCATAACTCATTCCCATATCCCAGGCCCTTGCAGTGAGCACCATAGGCGGCCACGAACTCACCCTCCCTCCCACCTTTCAATTCGGCACCACCAACAAAACCCCTTCTTTCCTATCCAAATTCCCCCTCGGAAAAATCCCCGCCTTCGAAGGCTCCGATGGCTTCCTCCTCACTGAAAGCAACGCCATCGCGCTGTACCTGGCGGACACGGCGCCGAACCCAGGGAAGCGGGACCATCTTCTTGGCGCGACTCCGCAGGAGCGAGCGCTGGTGCAGCAGTGGCTGTGGTTCTCGTTTTTGCATCTCGAGACGGCGCTGACTACGCTGTGTGTCTGGCGGTATGGGGATGGACAGTTTGCGAAGTATGATGCTGTTGCCGAGGGAAAGGCGGAGGGGGATTTGAAGCGGTGGTTAGAGTATCTTGATGGGGCGATTAAGGACGTGGCTGGGAAGGGGGTGTGGTTGGCGGGGACGGAGAAGCCGTCTATTGCGGATCTGGCGGTGTGTGGGCAGTTGTATAGTGGGTTTTTGATTTATGTGGATGTGGAGATGAGGAAGGGGTATCCTGTTTTGGTGGAGTATTTCAACAGGCTTTTGGAGGAGGTGCCTGAGATTAAGGAGCTTTATGATCTTGATGGGAAGTGGGTTGAGGTTCGGAAGCAGCCGGATGCTGCGAGTGCTGTGTGATGCTTGGCTTGGCCGATGGCTCTTGTTGCCGGTCTGACGGGCTGAGACATCTTGAGTCTTCTTCAGTCTGGGATGAGCAACCAGGGCAGCGAATGAAGTGCGAATCGGTTAGGATGAACTCAATCCAGTTCAAGTTGCATACGAAATATCTCCAATGAAGTAGGTACCTATTTGGCCCGGCCATTTCAGTTGTCCTTCAACTTCTCTCAGCAATTCCCGAACGCCAACTTTGACAAAAATAGTTTCCGTGTAGGAAAGGCACACAGCCCAACGTCGCTCGCCTCAGGAATCTGAACCCGGTTCTCCTTCAATAAGTGGAAGGGAAATAACTACAACTTGAACTTGGGCAACGTCGTCATGGCTTTGACTTTGCCGTGTCAAACTGACTGATCTGACGAAGTGCGGTATAAGACCGTTCCTGGCCTGGACCCCTCAGTCCAAGTGTGCGCTGCGTGAGCCTGTCCGGGACTGAAGACACGTCGTAAACAAGTCGATCCAACATTGGGCTTTGGGCGCTCGGGGTGCTATTTCGGTTGGTTAGTTGACGCCCGGTGTGTTTTAGAGGCTCGTGGGAATTCTACACGCGATATGGACATAGATACCACGCACTTGTGTTGAAACCTGGAGCTTGGGTAGCTACCATGGCTGGCGCCGGTTGGAGTTGTCTTTGGGGTTTGGGAGCTCATTTTTACACCGACGCTGCCGATGACTGGAGACAGCCTGAGAACCAATAGGAGCCGTAGTGAGTTTGCGGGAAAATGGCTGTTCGGTAGGTATTTGTCTCGCAGACTCATACTGTCTAGAAAGCAAAACCTAAACTAGGTATGTCCCCTCACAGTTATATGTGTAGGCAGCCAGCGGTCATTCCATGTCTGGATCCACGTCCGCACACAATGGCTCCATCTTCCTTGATTTGGGAATGTCTTCTTCTCTGAAAACTGCCCTGAGCCGTGGCGACTCTGGCGCGGCGCCAGATGGTGTTATCTCGCACTCAGGAATGATTTTCAGAACCAATTGAAAGCCTCAGATGGTACCCCCTGTCCTAGGAGCCATCGCGCCACAGCCATGGGTGAGCCGGAGGTTGCCGCGCGGTGGGCAAGTTACCTCCAGAAAGCGGTGAAAAGCATCACTGCCTAAGATCCCTCATATTCAGGGTCGGCATGGCTGAACAGCAGCACCTGACTTTCTCCAACGTCTTCTCATGTGCTCGGGATGCCGGTCTATGGGCCTCACAGCCCGCGGTGGACAGTGGAAAGTAGAAATGGCAGAGCCTCGTCGCCTGAGGTGTGGTTGCATCCAGTCAGCCAGTCCGAGCGTGCCCGCCTCTACCACGAGTCATGTTCCATCATCATGTCGAAGCGTGTTTCGGGGATCTACCGTCCCGTGGAAGTAGCGGTCAAGAGACAAATAAAAGCCAGCTCTCAACGGGGGAGTTTTGGCAGACAACCCTCATAAGTTGTTCAGGTGGCGCTCATGTTTAAATTGGCGGTTCGCATTCTGAGATAATTCAGTGTGCTTGGGTAGCAGGGGGGGTAAGGTTCAAACCCCTGGAGAATGTCATTATTGGCTCTGGTTCACCAACGAAATCACACCTCGGCCCAGTCACGCCCAGTTCAAGTCTCATAAGCCAATTAAAAGCAGTACCAATATGGCCCTGTCGGCAGCGGCCATGAGTTTGCCTGGCAAGGCGACCAGCACTTTTGGTCTGAAACTGTCAACAAGATGGTTCGCGCGAACGAGCCAAGACGAGGCATCCGCAGGCTTGTGGGCGCGACCAGGACACGGGCCGATACAAAACATGGCCGCGCACTTTGCCTGGCAGGCAGATGCATGTCAGTAAATGAAGCTGGGCATTCCCCAAGGTTCAAGAACCGACTGTCATACACGCCACACGCTGTCTGCTGCATGTCATAGTGTGCTTTTTTCGTGCCGGCAGCTTCTGCGCACCTGCAGCAATGCACCCGCCTGACCGGCCACGGCGTCAGTCGCTCCTTCCGGTGCCAACCGCCATGAGGGGATCCCGGCTGCCGAAGCCTGCGGGAACTTTCAGTGTGTCACCCTCCCCTCGTCGCTGCCACATCAAGCGACATGCAGCTCATGCATCGACACAAATTAACGTCAGGCCGCCCGACGACCCTGCGGCCTCGGCGAACACAACGACCTCGGCCGTCCCTGTTCCAACAACATCCATCTCGCCGGGTCCACCCTCAAGTGGCAGCTTTTCGCCGCATCTCGCCGCATCTTCCAGCTCGAGACATAAGCATTCGCCCTCCGTCGACTCGGGCATCGGCTCCTCGGTTGCCAGCTCTTCGGCCGCAAGCAACAACGGCGATGCACCAGAGACAACACACGTACGCGCGCCCGCGATACCTGTGCCTGCAACCTTCAAGGAGATCGCAGTCACCTCTTCGCCCCTGCCACCGCCGCCACGAAGTGTCCCGAGAAGCGATTGCCCGACTGTCAACGCCGGCAGTGCCGTGGAGACAACGGCGGCTGGGACGGTCATGGGCCATGACGATGAACTGGGACGACTGGTCACCATGACACGAGGGGAACCACCACAGACGCCCCCGTGGAATTCAAGTCCCAATAGCCCTGAAGACGCCAGCACACCGAGTTCCACAGTCTCAGAGTCGTCCGAAGACTCAGAACACGACACAATACAGGACCGTCTCGTCATCGCCGCCGAAGTCGCCAACAATGCGCTAAAGAAGTTGCTGGGGATCGCCTTGGAGTCTTTGGAGCTACAGGATACAGTCATCAGCGTGACCGAGATCTATCTCCAGGAATTGACCGACATCGTGAAGAAGGACACCAACTGTGGCGCGTCGGCGTTGACTCGAGAGCCAGAAAAACACGAGACACCCTCCAAGAGGACGTATCGTGTGATGCAGAGCAATTGCCGCCCGACATCAAGCCAAATATCTATTGATACAGGTAGCGAAGAGCCCGGCGGACCTACTCGAATACCTGATTTCAGTGCACGGGATCTTTCCTCGACGCCGTGCACCGACCAAGAACCCCCATCAACCCAGCAGTCAAGCTACAGTGGAGGAGCCAACTTCAACAATAGCTTTGCTTCTCGGCCACAAAAACGAGTGCTACGATCTACGGACGATGGTAATGACGAAGACATGGACGAGCAGAACCGCAAAGACAAGAGGCGGGCCAGGTCGACCGGCAGAGGCATTAGAGAGTCAGCAGACAGAACGCCATATTCCTGCCCGTTCCGGAAACGCGACCCAACAACTTTCCATGTCAGAGACTACGTCCGATGCGCCAATCAGCCATGGATTGGCATGGCAAACTTGAAGTCAGTTTTCTCTGTCATAATATCCCCTACTGACTGTACACTACTGATAATAGGTAATTAGGAAGCACATCACCTCGGATCATTATTCTAACAATTTCCCTTGCCCTCGATGCCGAGGGAACTTTGGGTCGCCAGAGGGCGTGCGTGACCATTTGCAGAGCCTAGAACCATGTCGACTTCGAACATCGCCGGACACTATGGCCCGTCTCGAGGACGGGATATCTCAGACCGTCAGAGATATCTTGGCATCACGGCAAGATCACAAAAAGGTCAATACTTGGCGACGGTTGTGGATCGTGCTATTTGGCGAGGGCGTGCCCATTGAGGATAGCAGTAAGTCACGACAAACTAGCTCGCGTACAATCAATCCGTGAGTCTCGTTATACTAACGTCGGTTCGATTATCACGCAGACTTTGTACCAGTTGTTGAGCTCGAAGAAATTTTGGTGGAATTCGAGACGCAACTTCCTCCCTTCGTCACAGCGCTAGAAGCCCAGCTTAAGGGCCTTCTCGGCGACATAGTGTACCCAATGTTCAGACAAGAAGTCGGCATCATCAATACATTCGTCCAAAAGTGGATAAGGGAACTCTTCGAGCAGTGCAGGGCCATTCCGTTCCAACACCCGAACCCCGAGGTTCCTGTCGCTAGCGCTCATCAGATTAGGGCAACACAGGTCAACAACATGGTCACTGATCCGGCCTTCTCAAACATGGACAACCGCACGGAGTTCGGACCGCAAAGCCGTGATAACTTGCCAGAGCTAGACTCGACCGTAAACGCTAGCAGGATCTTTCTCCAAGATTGGGACACGGCCGGTTTCGCTAACGAACTCACCAACAATTCCATGATGGCCACACAGTACTATGAAGTCTCCAACAACGCGACAACGACACAGCACTCAGAAATCTACCACAGACCTCATCAAATCGCACATACCCACCTTCCGTACCATGCGCAAATAAACAACCACGCCGCTACGTACAATTCCGTACATCACGGCCCACCAGCCCCACCAACACCAATCCCAACACCGCCAGACACAACACAACACGGATCCGCCATTTCGCAGCCCCCGCCTCCCTTCAACGACCCCGCAGCTCATCGCGCTTTGGCAATGTCAGTCAGCCATCAGAATGCCCGGCAGCAGCAGCGAGAGCAGCCGCACGTCCCCTTGCACGTTCAGAAGTTCCACGAGCGGTGCTCCGGATCAGGCAAGCCGCTGTCTCGGACGGATCCCGGGATCAAGCCCATTCGGGACCTCCGAGACTCAGGCGTGAGTGACGTAGGGTCTTCGTATAGTGGGTATGAGAGCGCTTGGCAGGTAAACGGCGCTGCTTCGCCGGCGTCTCCGCTGACGGGTCAGAATTCTTATCGTGTTGCCAGTGGAAATGATGCAAGGGTTGGCGGTGGGTTTGGGGGTTATTCTGTTGAGCCTCGGACGTTCTTCAATACTGACGATGATGATGAGTGATGATGATGATGAGAATCAGGTGTGGATTTAGAGCGCTGGTCGCTTGTGTGACGACTTTAGGACACTGGGGGAGCACTGTGGCGGATACCGGGCAGGCCACAGAACGACGGCGAGTGTATACTTATTGTAATTTCAACAATGCAGTTCGGTTGTGGTCAGACTGTCCTTCTTCCTTCGATTGCAGGCTGGAAATCTGAGCGACTACCCCTGGAACATCTTTGTAGCAATACCTGGCAATGAAGGTGCTCGTCGTTCGAGCTTCAACGAAAATCAGTGCTTGGGGAAGATGCCACGATTGCCCAATATGGGCAGTGGTTCGCTGCGGTACTACCACATACGGCCATAGGTAGTGGAGAACTCGGGATCCCGTCTGCTCTCCCATAGATAAGCCACTAACCGCCAGACTAGTAGTTGGGTCGGTGACGACCAGCGAATCCCTGGTGCTGTATGTTTTTTGCAACTTTTTTTTTCAAATTTTGTCAAGGTTAACCGCCCGGATTCAGATATCATGATGTGAAAAAGCCTAAAGCGCTTTTTATTTTATTTTATTCCAATTGATGGAAGGGGTGGTGCTAAGCGAACCAACTCCCCAACTACACCAACAGCAGCCCCAAATGCCCCCAACACCCCCTCCTCAAATCACACCACAGATAATAATCACACCCCATCCCCTCCACCCACATCAAACGCACACGACTTATACCGAAACCCCCTACTATTCTCAGAACACACCAACTCCCTCTTAACCAATGCACCCACTTAAGGACCTTTATAACTATAGAAGATTATACCGTTAATTGAACCAGTTCCGTGCCCCAGGGCCACTACGGCGTTCCAAGCCGTAACCTCCCTGCTCTCTTTCCTCCTAAGCTCTGGCAGTAAGGCTACCCCTTGTAACACAGACCGACACGCCGGGAGACGGCTCGTTGCTCCTCGCGTGGTACAAGGCCTGCGCAAACCTGCCCGCCATCGCAAATTTCGCGGCCCAGGGCTTGCTCGCCGTGACCACCTAGAGCCACCCCTGCCACAGGCAGAGACAGACGTATGAAAAAATAAGCGGCACGAAGTCCGACTCTTGAGCCTTCAACCTCGGTCCAAAAAAAATCCAAAAAGAACGTTTGCACCCATCAAAATCCGGCTTGGTAAAGTTGGTAGCAAACAATGGCTCGGCATTTCGCGCGTATCGAACATCGTAGATGGGTCCCCGTTCTGTGGTAAGGAGACCTTGCACGCAGGCTACGTCGTTGCTGTCGACGTAGCCGAATATGTCGTGTGCACCTAAGTGAGTGCCGCTTTCGAGGCGGTGCAGAGAGCTGACAGACCCTACAAGTCCTGCAGTCATCATCATCATCTCACGCCTCCTCTCGCTGACTGGCTCAGGGCAGGGTATAGTCACGCTCCGAGCTCCAGTTCTTTCCATCCTACCATGTCTCGGTATAAGGGTTGATTTCTTCAAGATCCCATGCCCCCCAATTGGCCATCTCCGCGGCGAAATCCGTCTGGAAATGTTCGGTTTCGTTGTTGTCAGCCTCCACCGGTATCACAATGCTTTCAGCCTGCATGGGCAGTGGTGAGATGCGAGATGTGCGGCTGCTTGCGGCACTCACGGTCTGATTTGGCGAATTGACGGACGGGATGTCGGAGTTCGACGAGCTGATAGAGGTCCCGGAGAGCATGTTAGTGAGCAACCACCCCTCGTAGATCCGATCCAGACCCTCAGTCAAGATCCTCCGTCCCTGTACCTCTTGTTCTTCAGCGGAGAGCTCAGGCCAACGGTGGCTTCTTAAAGTTTCCAGTAGGATCTCGGGACCCATTCTTTGCCAATGCTCTCTGAATAAACACAGATCCGCGGATAACCCAGAGTCGATATACGCTGAAGAGGGTTTCTCGTATGACGGGAACAAAATGGCCCATATGGTATACCACTGTGCTTCCTCTCCAACGCCCGGGTTGGATTTTTTTGAGAGGGCACGACGCTGAGCGTGCGAGATACCGTCTAATTGAGAATCATCCAGTCTGGTGCAGAGGACCGACATGATGTGATGCTGGTGGCTGTCATGGGTAAGGAAAATGGCAAAACACCGCTCGCAATAAAACTCGGGTGTATGCCGCCGGTGCAAGTGCTGCTTGACATCTCGAATTCTTCTGAGCCTCAGTTTGCAGCAGTCTTGAGATTGTCGTGGGTCGCGCTTCCAATACGGGCATGCCAAGAAGCGAGGCGGTAAAGCCGAGGTGCCCACATCCGCCTTCTTTCTTTTCCCCCGGTCGAGGCCATCTTCATCTCCCTCTTCGCTATCCTCGGACCTGTTGTGCTTCTTGCTGGAGGGCCTTGACTCGTTCTCGGACTGAGCTGTTTTGTCTTGGGTAGGATAGCGCAGGCGAGTCTGATGAGCCAAGGCCCTCAACCACGACATCGAGAGGTGTGTCATGATGTGGTTGCAGGAGCAATGCCTTTCGGCGGTCTGCAAACCCTTCAGGTCGCAGAGGTCGGCTGGGAGACTCCAGAGATGTTCCCCGTCTTTCCCCTTGCATCACTTGATTGAGGCTTTGCCCCACAGCAGCATTGTCGGGCTCCATGCTAAGGAGTTTCAGGAGCGGCGTAGAGTGGCGTCTGATACGTGAAATGGCTGGCGGCAAGTGGTAGTTCTTGAAGTGACAGAGGCCGCACAGAAAACTGGCTTTGCAGCGTAACTGACACATGGTTCCCCCGTGTCCCGTGCAGTTTATCTTTACCTGTATCCTAATTTTTAATTTTACTTGTTTTAGACTAGTCCTTATTAGGTTAGAGGGAGGGGGGCTTGATTGGGGAGTGTATCCAGCGAGGCGGACATTGCCGCGTAAAATTCACTCCAGAATTGGTAACCCTTGTCATACTTGAGCTGTAAGCCACCAATTTGGCCTCGCTCAAGGTCAGACCTCGCATCGCCGGTTTGGGCTCGGATAGGGGAATCGCCATGAAGTTGACAGCCCTAATGATTCCGAGATTGCCAGCCAACAGGAGTCAGAAACAAGCGGATACATGGTCTGTATGACAAACTTGTCACCAAATAGCTTTGAAGGGGATGGTATAAAAGCTCGACGTCCCTCCTAAAATCCAAGTCCACCATCCGCCTTACCCCAACCAACACCACATCCTTTCTCTGGTTATCTCACCGCAAAAATGACAAACCATCCCTGGATCCAAACCTCCCCCAACACCTACTCCCAAACCTTCGGTTTCATGGAACGCTTCTTCACCCGCTTCCTCGGCGAGGAAGGCAAACCCAGCCAATTCACCATCGTCGCCACGCTCGAACTGCGCATCCCTTCAGGCTCCAACTCCTCTCCCATTTCTGTCCTCGAATCCAACCTCCGTTCCACGTGGCGCGCGATGCGCTATTACTCCCCCGGGCTCGCCACACTCACCGGTCCGACGGGGAAGATCTACCACGTTGCTGCAACGCCCGCTGTGCTCGAGAAGTGGGAAGCTGCCACGTTCATTCGACACCCCGAGGGCACGCAAGCGGAAGCGTTGTTTAGCACGCTGACGAGGGCGAACATGGTGACGATGCATTTCCTTCCTTGTACTGCTGGGATTGCGAGTGACGATGGGGTTCACCAGCTTGTCCTTCAGGCCGAACATCACCATATTGACGGGAGAGGGGTGTATTACTTCCTGCATCGGTTTCTCACCATCTTGTCCACCCCTGAACTGCGATCCGGTCTTGAATTCGGAGACGAGTGGACGCGTTTGCCGACGGTCATGGATGACCTGCTCGAGTTGTCGGCGACACCTACGGCTGAAGAACTCGACATCGCCAGGGAATGGATATCCCCTGTGCTTTCCTCCAACACGACACCTGTCACGGTTCCGATTCGCCCCAAGAAACAAACCCAACCGCCTGGTCGAAGCCTCCGTTCCGCTCTGCGCCTCTCGCGCGCGCAGACGTCCGCTATCATCACCGCGTGCAAAGCCCACGGTGTGACAGTTACATCCGCGTGGACCGCCGGGCTAGCACTCGCCCTTTCCACTCCATCCGCCACCACTACCACCACTCCAGCACTAACAACCTTTGCCACCGTCGACATGCGCCGGTACTTCCCTCCACCTACATCTTCCTCACCCCCTTCTTCTCCCCACCCAGCAGCACCAGTCTCATGCTACCACTCCGCCATCCCCCTTTCCATACCAATCCCCGCCACCACTACTTTCACCTCCCTCGCCGCCGAGCTAACCGCCCTCTTCCACGGAGGAAGCATCACCCCCGTCCGAAACACCGCCTGGATTCCCTTTGTGTCCATGATGGGCGACATCATCGCATCCTCCACGTCACAGCTACAGCAACAAGCAGCAATAGCCTCCAGTGGCATCTTAATATCTTCCCTGGGTGTAGTGAATGATTACATCGGCAAGACTTACGGGGAGGTCGAGGTGAGAGATGTGTGGATTGGGGATGTGATGATGGGAGGGACGAGCTTGTGGATGTGCGAGACTTGGGATGGGAGACTGGGGCTTAGTGTGACGTATAATGAGGCGTATTATGAGGAGGGGGAGATGACGGGGGTGTTGGAGAGGGTGAATGGGGTGATGGTTGGGGGTTTGGGGTTGGGGTTGGAATAGGAGGTGATGAGGAGGGGGAGGGGGGGAGGGGTAGAGGTTGTCGGTGATGGCAGTGTTATCTTGAGGCCAGAGTATATAGTCGTTGTATTCGCCGGGAGAGGTGGATTCTGAAGCCTAGGTAGGTAGGTAGTCTTCAATCGCTAACTTGGATTTGGGGGTACTATACTTAGTACTGAAACTCACCTCGCTATCCCCTAAACCCTGTATCCGCCATAAGACAACTGACGACCTCCGTTCTCCTGCTCTTCTTATCTATGTCCCCAGTAGTCCATTTCCAGGATGCTACCTAAGAACGCTCGGGCTAAAGGAAAGGGTCTCTTACATGCGAAAATACGTTCCTGGAATCCTCACACACTCCTGTTCTGGAACGACAAGGCCTGGGCATATCACATCACAGGCCTGCCTAACATGTAGGAAAGGCTTTTTAACATACAAGAAGGCCTGTTTCACATGCAGGAACGCCTATTTAACATACAGCAAGGCCTTTTCATAATGCAGGGGGGCTTCCCAAAATGCAGCAAGATTTTTAATGATGCGGGAAGGTGTGGAACGTTTCACTGAGGGTACGGAGCTCATGGGAGCAGCGGAAGTGCAGTTGCAAAGTGGCTTGATTAGGTAGAAAGGGGGGGAGCGAAGCTCCCAGACTAAATACAAAAGAAAGCTCCCTGTGTGTGAGGAGAGCACATGACCAAAGGTTCCTGCGCTACAGCCTAGCCTG
>Ga0247770_1000915_pt1 | contig 26514 bp, 20 predicted proteins | sample UWRJL136409B6_FD_179943 | JGI IMG/M metagenome (GOLD analysis project Ga0247770, IMG submission 179943) | Plant litter microbial communities from Arlington Agricultural Research Station in Wisconsin, United States - UWRJ-L136-409B-6 | ecosystem: Environmental > Terrestrial > Plant litter >... | reverse complement strand
GTGACCGAGGCAGTTTGTCATGTTGCGTTATGGCTCTTTGCACGGCAGTTGGGATAGAAGTCATCATCATTCTTGGCGACCCCCTTCTACTGCCGAGGCTTCCGTGCGGGTGCGGGACGGCGCATGTCAAATGCCGACTCTCCAAACTGTGGATATTGCCTCACTGAAAGGGCCCTTATCGGACCCGACCTCAAAAACGCTATCGACCGGGCGGAGGGACGGGCGGACAGTCTTGCTGCCGCAAGGGTCTTCGCGGCCCGCTGCATTACGTCGGGCGGATCCGCGCCAAGCACCGAGGTTCAACTCAGGTTGCATGATGTTATCGCGCACGATAAAAAATTGACGGGTGGATTCACGACTCTATTCACGGGGCGCAGTCGAAGAGCTCCATCACGATTTTGCAGCTAGGCCAATGGCGATCTCAAATTCCAGGATAAGGCAGTTGCTTCACCCAGGTTCGGATGGAAGTGGATCATCCACTCCACCGGGATCCCCCAAAATACCGCGGACCCGGTAGGGAGCGAAAGCGAGAGCATCCCATGTGGAATACACGGGATGAAAACAATAAAATACCCTGACTGCCGCTCTGCAGTGGTGTGCATCGAGTATTCCCGCCCACCAGACCGAACTGCTGCAACGCCTGACGCAGCAACGACCCTCCGCCGCGCCTGCCAACATGGGCCACCACGAGCCTGCGGGCGACACCGCCACTGGAGTGCCCCTTCCTAACTGGAATTACGACCAGAGCACCACGGGCGCGCCAAGCAACACCAGCAGCACCGCCGAACTCAGCAGCACGCTAGACGGCCACGACGGCCACGACGCCCGCCATGGCCTCACCGACATGCACGAGGCCGACGTCAATGAGCTCCAGCAAATCGCCACGGCCCTCTCGCGGCACCACACCAACGCCGGCCACGCTTTCTCGCGGGACACCGCCCTCGACCCCGCCAGCGCCGACTTCGACGTCGCCAAATGGGTGCGCGACTTCGTGCGCCAGATGCGCGCCAAAGGCTACACTGAGAACAAGCTCGGCGTCTGCGTCCGCGACCTCGACGTCTACGGCTCCGGCTCGGCGCTGCAGCTCCAAGACACAATCGGCTCCGTCCTCTCGGCACCATGACGCATCGGCGAGATGTTTGGTAGCCGGGGCAAAGGCGACAAGAAGAGCCAGCGGCGGCATATCCTGCAGGGCTTCAACGGGCTGCTGAAGAGCGGCGAGCTGCTGGCCGTGCTGGGCCGCCCGGGGTCCGGGTGCAGCACGTTCCTGAAGAGCATGTGTGGCGAGTTGTACGGGCTGGAGCTCGGCGACGCGTGCAAGGTGCACTATAACGGCATTGAGCAGGGCAGGATCAAGAAGGAGTTCAAGGGCGAGGTCATCTACAACCAGGAGGTCGACAAGCACTTCCCGCATCTAAGGGTCGGCCAGACGCTGGAGTTTGCCGCCGCGTGTCGGACACCCCAAGAACGCGTCCAGGACATGCAGAGGAATGAGTACTGCAAGTACATCACCCGGGTGTACATGGCCGTGTTTGGGCTGTCGCACACGTACAACACCAAGGTCGGCAACGATTACATCCGCGGCGTGTCGGGCGGCGAGCGGAAGCGTGTCAGCATTGCCGAGATGATGATTGCGGGATCGCCCATCTCGGCGTGGGACAACAGTACTCGTGGCTTGGACTCGGCCAGCTCGCTGAAGTTTGTGCACGCCCTGAGAATGTCGTCCGACATTGGCGCCCACGCCCACGCCGTCGCTATGTACCAGGCCAGCCAGGCCATCTACGACACCTTCGACAAGGTCACCGTGCTGTACGCCGGCCGCCAGATCTACTTCGGCCCTGCATCGACAGCCAGGGCCTTCTTCGAGCGCCAGGGCTGGTCCTGCCCGGCCCGCCAAACAACCGGCGACTTCCTCACCGCCGTCACCAACCCCGAGGAGCGAACCCCCCGCCAGGGGATGGAGGGCAAGGTCCCCCGGACCCCGGAGGACTTTGAGCGCTACTGGCGCGAATCCCCCGAGTTCAAGACCCTCCTCCAAGACATGGACCGCCACGACCACGACTACCAGGGTGACGAGACCAAAAAGAGCATCGCCACGCTCCGCACCCACAAGAACGCCATGCAGGCCAAGCATGTCCGGCCCAAGTCCCCCTATCTCATCAACATCGCCATGCAGGTCCGCCTCAACACCCGCCGCGCCTACCAACGCCTGTGGAACGACTTCTCAGCCACGCTGTCCCACATGATCGCACAGCTCGTCATCGCCTTCATCGTCGGCTCCATCTTCTACGGAAACCCCGACGCCACCATTGGCTTCGCCGGCAAGGGCTCCGTCCTCTTCATGGCCATCCTTCTCAACGCGCTGACCGCCATCTCCGAGATCGACGGGCTGTACGCGCAGCGGCCCATCGTCGAGAAGCACAACTCCTACGCCTTTTACCACCCCGCCACCGAAGCCGCTGCCGGCATCGTGGCCGACATCCCTATCAAACTCATGACCGCCACCGTGTTCAACCTAGTCGTCTACTTCCTCGCGGGTCTGCATCGCACACCAGGGCAGTTCTTCCTCTACTTCCTGATCTCCTACATCTCCACCTTCGTCATGTCCGCCGTCTTCCGCACCCTCGCGGCCATCACCAAGACCGTCTCGCAGGCCATGGCCCTCTCCGGAGTCCTGGTGCTCGCCCTCGTGAATTTCACCGGATTCACCCAGCCCCCACCGCAGATGCATGCCTGGTTCGGCTGGATCCGGTGGATCAACCCCATATTCTACGCCTTCGAAATCGTGATAGCGAATGAGTTCCACGGGCGGGAATTCACCTGCTCGAACATCTTCCCGCCGTACTCTCCCGAGGTCAGGGGCACTGGCACGTCCTGGATCTGTGCTAGCGTTGGCTCGGTTCCGGGACGGACGACGGTGAGCGGCGATGCTTACATAGAAGCGAACTTTGGGTACAGCTACTCGCACGTGTGGCGCAACTTTGGTATTCTCATTGGGTTCTTGGTGTTCTTCATGGCTGTCTATCTTGCAGCGGTGGAGCTGAACAGTTCGACGTCGAGCACGGCCGAGGCACTTGTCTTTCCGAGAGGGAGGGTGCCGAAGAGCGTGCAGATGGGGATGAAGACCGCGGCGGGGGGAGGTAGTGGCGAGGATGGGACCACTACCTCGGCCGTGGAGCTGCATCAGAAGAATGTGGGGCAAGAGCAACAGGCGACGACCATCGAGCCGCAGAAGGATATCTTTACCTGGGGGGATGTGGTTTACGACATTGACATCAAGGGGACCGAGCGGAGGATATTGGACCACGTCTCGGGGTGGGTCAAGCCGGGGACGCTGACGGCGCTGATGGGAGCGTCGGGGGCCGGAAAGACCACACTCTTGGATGTGCTGGCGCAGAGGACTACGGTGGGCGTGGTCACGGGGGATATGTTGGTCAATGGGCGGCCGTTTGGGGCCGACTTTCAGCGCCAGACTGGTTATGTCCAGCAGCAGGGTGAGTGCTACCGCAGGCTTTTGCATTCCGTGCGAAGCCGTTCTGATGCTAACAATTCTCAGATCTCCACCTCGACACCGCCACGGTACGAGAGAGTCTTCGCTTCAGCGCCATGCTTCGTCGGCCAAAGTCGGTCAGCAAGAAGGAAAAGTTTGACTTCGTCGAGGAGGTCATCAAGATGCTCGGCATGGAGGAGTATGCCGATGCCGTCGTTGGTATCCCGGGAGAAGGCCTGAACGTGGAACAGCGCAAGCTTCTCACCATTGGTGTTGAGCTGGTGGCTAAGCCGAAGCTGTTGCTCTTTCTGGATGAACCCACGAGCGGATTGGATTCTCAGAGCGCCTGGGCCATCTGCAACTTCCTTCGCAAGCTTGCCGATGCCGGACAGGCTATCCTCTGCACGATCCATCAGCCTAACGCCATTCTGTTCCAACAGTTCGACCGGTTGCTATTCATGGCCAAGGGTGGAAAGACGGTCTACTTTGGCGACATTGGACAGAACTCGCACACACTCCTCAACTACTTTGAGGCCAATGGCGGCCGGCGCTGCGGCGACGACGAGAATCCGGCTGAGTACATGCTCGAGATCGTCGAGACGGGCGCCAACAAAAGGGGCGAGGACTGGCATTCCGTCTGGAAGTCCAGCCCCGAGTTCCAGGGTGTCAGGGCCGAAATTGGCAACATCCATCGGCAGCAGATCAGCAAAAACCCCGAGATTAGCCCCTCAGATGGGGACGCTTCGTCCGAGTTTGCCGTTTCCTTCCCGGCCCAACTGTGGGCCGTGATGGAGCGCATCTTTCAGCAATACTGGCGCATGCCAGCTTACGTACTCGCCAAACTCATGCTCGGCATCGGCTCTGGTCTCTTCATCGGCTTCACCTTCTACCAACCCGCAACCACCCAGGCCGGCACCCGCGACATGATGTTCGCCGTGTTCATGCTCACAACCATCTTCACCACCCTTGTCCAGCAAATCCAGCCTCTCTTCGTAACCCAACGATCCCTCTACGAGGTCCGCGAGCGCCCCAGCAAGGCCTACTCCTGGAAAGCCTTCATCATCGCCAACATTGCCGTCGAAATGCCCTGGCAGATCCTCACCGGCATCCTGACCTACGCGTGCTTCTACTACCCCGTCGCAGGTGTCCAGTCATCCGAACGGCAGGGCCTCGTCCTCCTCTTCGTCATCCAGCTATTCATCTACGCCTCCTCCTTCGCGCACCTCACCATCACCGCTCTTCCAGACGCCCAGTCCGCTGCCGGGCTGGTCATCCTCTTCACCATGATGAGCACCATCTTCAGCGGCGTGCTGCAGTCGAAAACCGCGCTTCCTGGCTTTTGGACCTTCATGTACCGCGTCTCGCCATTCACGTACTGGATCGGCGGGATCGTTTCGACACTCGTCCACGAGCGTCCGATCATCTGCTCCGCGGCCGAGATGCTCGTCTTCGACCCCCCGGCGGGCGCCACATGCGCGCAGTACCTGTCGCCAATTATGGAACAAGCGCAAGGGACGCTGATGAATCCCGACGCGGGCGAGGCGTGCGAGTACTGCACGGTCAAGGTGGCGGATCAGTTCCTTGCGAGCGTGGATATCTTCTGGACGGAGCGGTGGAGGAACTTTGGGCTGATGTGGGTGTACATTGTGTTTAATATTGCGGTGGCCATTGGAGCGTATTATGTGTTTAGGGTGAAGAGGTGGGATTCCAAGGGGAAGGGGAAGAAGGGAGAGGATAGGAAGGTGTAAAGTTAGATAATAGAGGTTGCGGGGGTGTCAGTCTTTTCATTTCTTATGTCTAAATTAGGGACACGACATAGGATATAGGTTGAATTTAGACTTTCTTTTGTTTAGACACGATACCTAATTATTACCTAGGCGGGACTAGCTCATTTCTTTGTTAATGATTTTTCTTCTCTAGAATCGCAATGGTGCTGCGTCGATGTGGACTGGGGGCATGGAGATGGGATTTGGGAGATGGCTGACTGTTAGGGCTAGGATTGATTGCGTGTGGTCCGACAAGTCCGCCGTCTTCAACTCCGCAACCCCTGAACTCCGCATCCGCAAAGTCCGCATTCCGCAACTCCGTCGCGCAGGCTGCCACATCGACGAATCACTTCTCTGACCACGCGAAGCAATAAAATGAATTGATTTCCTCCCATTTAATGGGAATTAGTTCTCCCACAAGTCCATATCAATAAGTTGCCTCTCCGACTTGGTTTCACTGCCTTCAGATCGCCAAACCCCCTTGATTCCACTCCCACCACCGCCACCATGCCATCCCCAACAAAACTCTCCATCCTCATAACCGGGTGTTCGTCCGGCGGAATGGGTGCCGCCCTCGCCATCTCCTTTCACAATGCCGGCCACCGCGTCTTCGCCACAGCGCGAAACCCGTCCAAGCTCTCCCCACTCACCTCGCTCGGAATCGAAACCTTGCCTCTGGATATAACTTCATCTTCATCCATCGCCTCGGCCGTCACAGCCATCTCATCCTCCCTCGGCACCGCCGGCCTAAACATGCTCATCAACAACGCCGCAGGAAGCTACACCATGCCCGTCGCCGACGCTTCCCTCTCGTCCGCCCGCGCCCTCTTCGACGTGAACGTCTGGTCACAAATCGCCGTCACGCAGGCCTTCATCCCCTTGCTTCTCCTCGCAACAGCCGTCCCCTCTTCTGAGAACCACCGCCCACTACCCGCCCACTCCATGATAGTCAACCACACCTCTGTCGGCTCCATGGCTGCACTGCCCTTCCAAGGAATCTACAACTCCTCTAAGGCCGCACTGGCAATGCTCACCTCCACGCTCCGAATGGAGCTCGCGCCCTTTGGGATAACCGTCATCGACCTTAAGACCGCGGGCGTAAAAACCAACATGATCACCAACAACAACGTCAACTCCAACTCTGACCGCCTCCCTGAAGGTTCGATCTACGAACCTGCAAGAAAGGTGGTGGAAGAGGCGATGAGCCAGGATGGCTTGAGGGATAAGGGGATTTCGGCGGATGAATGGGCGGGGGAGGTGAGTGGGGTGTTGCTGGGGAGGGATCCCCCGGCGGAGATTTGGAAGGGGGAGGGGGCGAGGTTGGTGAGGGTTGCGGTGGGGATGCCGGGGAGGGTGTTTGAGGGGGCGGTGAAGAAGATGACGAAGATGGATGTGGTGGAGGGAATTATTAAGGAGGGGAGGAGATAGCGTTGGGGGGAAAGGGGGTGGATGTCACGCCCTGATTGATGGGGTCGCTGTGTTGGGTAACTGGCTTTGGGCGGCCAGGCAATAATTGTAAAGAAAGGAAAGACATACTCTATTGTTAAGGTACATTTCAAGAAGCCGAGTAGTACTTAGTGAAAGTGAAAATCGATCCGTCCAGCACCCCAACAGTTTGCACACGGAACTCTGTGCCACCTACGACTGGGCAATGGCAGTCCTGTGAGCCGCGATCATGTCAGTGAGAAGCTTGGCCCCCCGTTGCGCCGTGACATCAGCACTGGTGCCCCTGCGCTGAGCCACTGCACCCAAGTACATGCCCACCGCTACGCCTGTTCCCAGGCCTAACACAAAGTTAGCTGGCCCGTCGTCACTCTCTTCGTCGTCAGACGTCTCGCTTCCACTCTCATTCATACCATCACCAAAATCATCACCCAAAGCATCGCCAGAACCACCAACCCCGTTGCCGTCATCTTCATCATCATCGTCACCCCCGTCGTTATCATCTACCTCCTCCTCCTCCTCCTCCTCATCGTCCCACAAACCTGGACCTTCGGCGCAAACTCGGTCCCTTCGGCATCCCACTCCGCCCCAGGTTCCAACCTCAGCCACCTCCCCTCCCAAAGATCATACGCAACAGTCCCCCCCCTCCGTGAGAAGTCCTCGGACAAAAATCCTCAGCATCCTCAACTTCGGGGCATGCACCAAAATATCCGACGCCGCGTCCTCCACTTCCATCCGATGACCAGGTTTGGTGCCGCACGCCACAAACCTGCCTTTATTGATCGCAACCAGATTATGGTGGAAATTGCACGGGACGACCTGGCCGGCGATCTCCTTTGGCCCAGTCTCGGTGAGAGTCACGGGCGCGAGCTGCATGTTGACCACCACCTCTTCTAGATTCTGCAGCACCCCGGCGGCATGGTAGTCAAATCCCACCGGCACCTCGAATAGCCTCGCGCAAACGCGGTCGAGGCGCAGGTGGATCTTCCGGAGAGCGGGGGAGTGCAGGATCAGATCGTTGACAGCGGCGCAGAGGTGTACGCTCGTGACGCAGCCCATTCGCATGTTGGCGGGAGAGCCGGCAGCGTCGAGGACGAGCGAGGTGAGGTTGCGCAGGGAGAGGAGCGGGATGAGGGCGGCTTCCGAGAGGTAGGTCTCCGGCCCGGGGCGGGTGGTGAATGTTAGGTGTTTGAGGTGGGTGCATTTTGCGAGGGTTGAGGCGAGAGACGCAACGGCGGATTGCTGCTGGGCGATCTAGGCTTCATCATTAGGAAGTGGTTGGACCGGAGCGTCCTCGAGCAGCGGGAGAGATGGGTTGACCGAGACGATGCTGGGTTGGCTGTGCGCGAGGTCTGGACTCGAGTACTCCCACGGACATCGTACCCCAGTCACTCGGAACAGACAATCCAGTCACCTCCAATAGGTAAACATCCCCTTAAGAACGTCAAATCTGCTGTTAACTCGTCTAGATACCGCCTGCTTGCTGGACAGGTAAAATTTCTCAAGAAAACCACAACATGAACATCATGCCTTTACGGAAGGAGTTGTCTCTCTGGGACAAAGAGGCACCGCGCGGCTACATGTCTTTTACGCTTTGCTCTCCACTTAACAGCACCAGTAACAATCATGACGATTTACCCGATGACCTAGTCGAGTGTGCGAACCAGCTGAGGGCCGATCGCCACGATGCGGTCGACAATAGTGATGACCACGACACCAATTACGACAATGTGGCCATCGAATTTGTCGAGGAGGAGGGCAAACAAGGTCATATTTTTCTTAAAACCTCCGATTCGGACTTCATCCCCTGCGAGAAGTTGGAAGTTGCGTTCAACTACTCGTATGATGAGCTGAAGAAGGACGACTTCCCTGCCCACATGTTTGTCAATCCCGCTCTGACCATTCCTGCCACACTTGAGCAGGGTGGCGTGCTTGTTCCGGTTTCTCGGCTCGGAATTCTCTCCATTGACGGGGGGTTTATTCTTTTCGTCTACGTGCATCATGCATATGCTGACGGTAAATGCGTTGATATGTTCCTGCAGTTGCTGTCGGAGCAGACCGGTTTGGGCAGCTTCGATAGCAACTCGAACTCGTTTCTGATGGATTGTGATATCAACCTCCCTCTTGGCCAAGACCGGTGCCAAATCCCGTTCCCGGAGCTCCTGGTGACCACCAATGGGACGAGATGGAGAGAATTGGCAATATCTTCGTCATTGACATGCCCAAGCTGGACAAGCTTCGCAGCTCAACCGATGGGGCGAAGGTGACCCGGTTCTTTCTCCTCTCGGCATGGCGTGGGCTCACACTATTAAGGCACGCCTCGTGGCCGAACCAACTTCCATTCACTGGAAGTCGAGTGAGCCCCAGTTTGTCAACTCCCACAACTGGATGGACCCACGAAAGAAGCTGTTCTCCGACAACCATTCGAAGGACAGCTATTTCGGGAACACCATCGCGGTAGTCTCTACAGATACTCCCAGCATTAAGTGCGCGAACGACCTAGTTGAGGCTTGCAATTGGACATCTACTCCTACCGAGATACTGGATATTGTAGAGGCGATTATGAAGTCGAATTGGGCCGTCGATGAGGAGTTCGTTCTCACCTGGACAGCTCCGTTCGTAGCGATGGATGACATCCGCCAGCTCGGTCTCTAGATCGATCCTCGGGCGCCGCAGAACTTCTCAACGAATACTTGGTCTTTTCTCGGCCACGTAGGTACTGAGTAGATGCGGGTTGATGGAATGCTTCCCGAGCTCGGCATCCATGTGGCTTGAGACGGAGAGAAAATTGAGACGGTTATGATGATAGATAGACCGGGGTTGTGAAATGCACTCCGAGTTATTTATAACAGCAAAATAAATTAAGCTGGCGCAGAACGTTTTCTTTACTTGAACCGACCGTGACATTTCTTCAACTCTAGGTGCTAAATGTATAATTGGCGTTGGAAAATTCACTGATCCATTAAACTTTCATGTTAAGCAAGATACCGACCCCCAGCTCTCTCTTGCGCGTATTGCATGCATTGATGCTTGCATTTTAAACAAAGTATCTTGCTTCGTATCTAAGCCTCAGCCACTTAAGTCCTCTGTCCCAGCTCCCCATGTATGCATTGAAATCCCGCCCAAACACCTCCAACCCCTCGTACGCGTGGTTGTTCAGCTCGATCTCAAGCCTAACCAACACATCTCTAGCGTTGCTACTATCAACCTGGTCCTATAGGCCAGGGAAGCGGAAATACTCTTTTACCTCACACTGGATCAGCTCTTCCCAGCAGGCCCCGAGTTCTTGAATCCAAGCCCGAGTGGCACTAGTATTTTGTATCTCTATCGCGTCCGCGAGCCTCAGACCTGCTCCATTCCATGTCGGAAGAGGTGTGGCTTATCCGGGCGTTTCCCAGACCAACTCTGGTATACAATAGAGACCGTTTGCAACGATCTCAAGCTGCCAAGAGCGGCCGCCATTGCCGGATAACCGCGTAGATTGGGGGTTGGGAATGAGAGGGCGAGGTGGCGGATTTTAGTCACTGGACCGGTGCCGGTCATTTGGCAATAGAGGTTCGTGAACTCGATGAATCTTGTCAAATGGACGTAGAGGATGTCGGTATCCGGGTTGAAATCGCGTGTGATTAAGAATTCCAGCGCAATCCGGCAAGCCTCCCTTGCTCGTGACCAGCATTGTAGCATTGCCTGTCTCAAAAACAGTCCAATTCTTTGCTTCAATGCGAGGGAAAAAGATGCTGACGCTGGGATCTATTTTTTGAACGGTAGTGTCCGGTGCGAGATGCCATATTTCCCATCTTAGTTCCGGTGGAAGTCGAGGGAAGGGTTGTAAGCCAGTGGTACAGGATGGGTCCATTGGTGAGATGAATATGGACGTCCGTGGGAAAGGAGAGCAATGCCATTGTGCTGGGAGGAAAGACATTTCCGTGCCCAAGATACGGTGGGAATTAACAGCTTTGCGCTTGGCTAAAAGCCACCATGCCATCACCGAGCTTTTCATTTGGCTGCGCCTGTGAGCACTGCCGGTTAATATCGCTGGCCAAGTTACGGCCCGTAACCGCGCAGTGCCGCCCATGTTCGGGCCGCTTCTCATCGAGAACCACAGTGTTTCAGATGGCTCGGGATCTCCCTGAATACAGTGCGGCGCAACGCAATCATCAGCTTGCCAGAATGCCTTGCAACCAACGCGAGTTGTGCCACGCGGCTACAATATCACCCGAAACGAGGCTCCTCCAACGTGCATACAATGTAGTTCCCGTTAGTGAGAAGGTCCTTGCGGACGGGATAATGGCAGTCGAGGCAGAGGAGGTTGAACTTCGGGCTAAAGTCAGTGCATTCCAAACAGTGCGAGAGTCTGAATGGGGCGTTGACAGGGGACTTTTATACCTATTGTGTATCTCGTCGCTCGACCAAGTCTACTGTGCCAATGCTGTTGGTTTGCTGATTTTAGGCTAAATTTCACGGGGACCTTTTTTCTACTGTTTCCCCCTGCCTTGCTGTTCTTTCCTTGGTTGGGACCGCGGGTCGACTGTCCTTTTGTCATAACAAGCTGGGAACTTTACAGGGTTAGCTAGGTACATGGGTGCTTGAGGTTGAGATCGCGTTGTCGAACATCCCGGCATCCACGCCGCCTCGGGCGGCGGGCAGGGTACATCGAAGTCAGGTTTGGCAAGGAGGCGCGAAGTTGTAGAGACTAAAAAAGCCCATGATGTCCTTGTAGACTTTTGGGTGCCCTGTTATTTACCGCAACCCTGGGGAAGTCCCAGAAATTCCCACCAAAGCTATGATATTGACCGTGACACAGGCGGCCGCTCTTCTGTTAGGCGGCTGTTTGGTCTCTTTGGCAGCTCGTTTATCTCCCAGAAATGCCGAGTTTCACCACAACACAGGCGTCGTCGGGCTTGATCTTTCCAATATCACTACGCAGCGCGCCACCGGACAGTCTTTTGTTTTTGCAAACGCCGGTGGTATTAGCTCACCGCGCACTCCTAGCCCACTTCTGTGCCCCGACGGAGTTTGCATTGATGTGAGTATTAATCTATTGTGACCCTAACTAAGCTTCATCGATCAAGTTCCTTGTCCACATGTTGAATCTTCTGCTTTAGGCCTCCTGCTGTGGTAAAAACGGCATATGTGGATTCGAGCCTGAGAACTGTGGCGTGGGCAATTACACCGAAGGACCTGGAGCAAATTGAAATGCGCATGCCATGTGTGGCAGGAGGAGTGAGACAGGGAAGGAAAAATGTGGCATGAACCTCTGCTGTTCGTATTCAGGCTGGTGTGGCTACGAGGTTTGTTCGCCCGTGAAACTTCATGCTTAAGGCAGTATGTTGATGTCGGCTGCTGACGACACGTGAAGGACATACATTGCCAGCACGCGGATGGATGGGGTAAGGACGGTGGCGATTGCCAGCAGGGAATGGGGTATTGCGGCGACCCTGCTCCCAAGATGCCCAGAGTTGTTTGCGGCTCGACCTCGGCAGGAAGGAAGATCGGCTACTGGCAGGCGGCCAACGTCCATAACCGACAGATGGCGAATGGCAGGTTCAGGTACCCCCCTGTGCGTCCTGGCGATATTCCCCTTGCTCACAACATCCCCCTCGGTGGTGGCTAGACCCATCAGTACTACGCATTCGCTTCCATCGACCCACATGACTTTCAGATCGTCGATGATCCGGACCCTTTAACCCGATCTCTCTACAGGGAATTCGCAGATTTGAAGTATAAGGCAAATGGCCCGTCAGTAAGTCCGATGATCGAGTCCTACCGCAGGCTTTGTATAGTTTCTCATTAAACTGACCTTGCACTTTCAAGCCGTGGATTGCCATTGGCAGTTTCGATTTCAGCGACCCAGAGCCGGCACACACAATGTGGTAAGTACCTAATCTAACCGTCTCGATGATTGTAACCACGGAGTTTCACATGCTCTAACACCTCCGTCGCAGGAGTGACATGGTAAGTCGGGTGACCGGCTTTTAGACCGACCCACTTTTAGACCACGCACTAAAATCGCACCCCCACTACATCACTAACTTCAATTGCCCACAACTTCGTCAGTTAGATAGCTACGTCAATACAGCTTACAGTTTCAGAATCCTCTTCTTCTGAAAATTCAGAATCTGTAATATCCTCCCCAGCAGCTAACCTCTGTGCGTGGCGGATCTCATTAATACCTGTAGAGGCCTTATTAAGGTCGATTTCAACCCTCCTTCTCTTCTGCCCTCTCACGCGTTCGAGGTCTTCCTGGGCCGCTTATAATTATTGTTGAATGGTAGCTAATTGGAAGGCCATGTTATCAAATCCTTTGTAGGCCTTCCGTATGAAAAGCCACTCGCTAGCAGTATGTTTAATACCGTGTAGAAAACGCTCCCCTTAAGCCGAGAAGTCTTTGGCCTTTTTAAGGGTAAACCACACAAGCTAGTCCTCCGAATTCTTACCTAGAATAGGATTATTAAACGACTTAAGGCCTGTAGAAGATATGGGGGCTATTATACTAACGTAGCTATTAGAATTCTTAATAATAAGGCTATTGTTTAAGGCTTCCTTAGGGAGACTAGTTATAACCTTAAGGCCTTCTAATTAGCTTTAATATTTAACTTGGTTATTCTGTAGATTCTGGTACACTTATAGCATTTTAAAAAGGTTTGTTTTCCAGCTATAGAGTTGTTAGTTAGGTTAGAAAGGCAGTTATTTAGCTGTGCTCTGTACTTAGCCTTTAGGGGGCTGAAAACAGTTATATCTACAGGTTAGAGAATATAAGAGGTGTAAGCTAGTAGAAATAACAGCTGTACGTTATTAATAAAAGCTAGCCACATAAATTCCTCCGTAATATAACTGCTGTAGCTATTTAAAATAAGGAAGCGTTTCTCCTAAAGGTTAGCTAGCTAAGTAGCTGGAAGAAAGATTTCGTAAAGCTATTCGACAGCAGTATTATTATCAGTCCACCCGTTTTTAATTAATTTAAAGGCCTAGCCTTTAAATAGGGTTAAGTCTTGTAAGTACTACTGTTATTAGAGGCTCCTACCCTTAAAAATAACTAGGGGGTTTAAAAACCAGCTGTTAGCCGAAACGCACTTTAGAATAGTTATTTAAATTCGGTCTTTAGACTTCTTCTTTTATAAAAGCTTTTTAGATTTAAAGCTTATAACTAAACTGTTATCTCTAATATTATTAGCTATACTAGTTTTGTCTATATTATACTTATTTTTTGGTAAAATAGCCTTAACCCTTAAAACCTCCAGGTGTGACGACCCTGCAGGCCGTCACTTGGGCCGGAGCGGCCCGACGAATCCCCTGCATAAGGAACAGTGTAGGAGGACAGTATGCACGGTACTGCGCACTGGGCCAGGGGTGTAAAGACCCGAAGCCCTTACGACTAACCAGCAGTTGCTCAGTCTTGGCAGGAGTGCTTACCTACTGAGCATCTGAGAAACCTCTGAGCAGGGAGTGCTTAGTAGCAGGTTACTCAGTTCCTCACTAAGCAACAGGCCACTGAGCAAGGTATAAGGTACCTCTGGCTAGTTAGTATAGATAGTCATGGTTGTGCCCACAACTACCGTGAGGGACTTTAGTTCCTCACGCTAGTATTTAATTGTTTATTTATGTCTTACTGTTTAGACTTACCTTTATGTATTATAGTGACAGCAACTTACAGTGACATTAAACCCCCTTGTTTAGGAGTGCTAGTTTAATAAGCCGTCTTTAGAACGCCCCTTACCTATTAGCGTCCTGCTATACGTTCTGTTTTAACTTACGTTAGTCCTTTTAAGGCCTGTGTTAGGTGTAGGTTGTAATACGATATTAGCGTTATAGTTCTAAACGTTATTTATTAAATTCCCAGACACTACCTCTTTCCCACTAACATATTAACCTCTAGAAAAGGTAAGGAGATTAAGGAGATATAAGCCTAGCCTTAGCTCCCTATTATTAACGAGTTAATTACACGCCTTAAAGACTTAAACCTTAACTAGTAGGGACTGGTTAAGGAACTTAATAAAGCTTTCCCTAGAGATATTAAAAGCTGTATTAGTTTTATTAAAAAACTTTAGGCCTGATTTAATACTGTTAAGCTGGAGAATAATAACCTTAGGGGTTTGCAGAAGAAACGAGTAAAGCTCCCCCTGCTATCGCGCTTTAAGGGAGACTTTACATAACTAGAGTCCTAGATAGCTTAGCTTTAAAGCTACGTCACTTATTACGATAAGTAGTTCTTTAAAGAAGAAGGAAAGGTTAGGTTTATTAGAGCTTTATTAGATGGAGTAGCCGTTTGCTGGTATAAACCCTATATAAAGATAATTAATAACCTTTTTATAAACAGAGTATAAAAGGAAGCCCTTAGGACTTAGGCTCTTTTTAACGACTTTAACGTCTTTATTAACTAACTTTAAACTAAGTTTAGAGAACTAGACGCTCCTAGGCGGGCTAAATAATACCTTATAGCTTTAAGGCAGATATCTTTAATCTTTAAGTTCTCTACACGCTTTAAGTTAAAAGCAGTAAAGATTAAGCTTGGCTAAGAAGCCTTAATAATACTGTTTTAGAGTGGTCTGAAGGAGTATGTTACTGGAGACCTTTACTAAGAGGATCGGCTAGACCGCCTTTAAGAACTAGTCGAAATGGCTATTAAGGCCGATAACTGGTATTATAATCACTATTATCGAAAGAACTTTTAGAAAAAGTAGATCCCTTACCAGTTAAGTAAACTAAAGAAGGGGAACCAGTTAACTGTAATAGGTTATTACCCTGGACTGATGGATATTGGCCTGGTAAACTGTCAGGATTGACTTAACTGCGATAAACGATAACAGTAGTAGAAGTAGTTTAAAGACCTGTTATAAGTCTAGTGTTTTAACTGTGATAAGAAAGGATATATAGTATGGTAGTGCCTGTCGTTAAAGTAAGTTAGTTAGAAACCTGTTTTAGAAGGAGGAAAGTATGTTAGGTTTAACTTAGGAGACGTTTATATTAGGATAGTAAGTAACGAGGAAAACTGCTTTTAGATGGATAAGTGTGAATTAGGAGATAAGGAAGAGAAAGAAGAAGAACCTTAAGATGTGGTGTACTTAATCTTTAAAGGTGTTTTAGAAAAGTTAGCTATGGAAGTGTAAGTCGTTACAGACCGACTCCCAGGTGGAAACTTAGAACTGTTAGAAATGTAAGTTATAGAAGACCGACTTTAAGAAGAGATATTCTAATTAGTTATAGTAAGCTTTAAAAACCTCACCCTGTAAGCCTAGGAATTAAGGAAGTCTAGGAAGGACCTTAACTTAGACCTTACTAGGATAGTAAAGGGAGTTAAAGAACTAGCCCTCCAGGCTACCTAAGTAATAAAGTAAGCTTTAGAAGGTGAAAGAGAATAAACTGAGAGAATTAAACTGGAGAAATGGAAGTTCTTCTCCACAGTACCTCCTAAGACTTTTAAACACTTTAAGTACGTTAAATAGATTAGCACCCTTACCTTCCTGGAAGAAGGATAGCTTAGATAGCTGCCCTATATTAAAGCTAATATACTTTAGACTAGTACCTTAAAGGTCCCCTGAGAAGGCGTAAAGTAAGTATATTAACGGAGGGTTTAAGAGCTAAAGGAGAAATATTAAGAGATAGTAGATGAAATAGAGGACCTGTAAGTTAAAGGCCTTACTGTAACGTTTAAGGATAGAGTGGTGGAAATTAGGTTAAAACTTTATAATAAAGTTCGTTTCGCTAATTAGCTTAAATATTAACTCGTTAAGGAAGACCATTTCGTGGAAGAATAAATTAAGTTGCTGTTACTTGAGTTCTGGGAAGAAGTTTAGGAGAAACAACGTATATAGAGGCAAGTGGAGGAAAAGAAAGAATAAGGCGTTACTTCCCTTATTCCGTACTTTATAACTGTAGTACCTGTAGTTAATATTAACTACCTTAATTACAGGGATATACTGTGGATTGATTACGTGTATGACGACTGTGTTTTTAACTGGTATTATAGACCTAAGGCCCTTTATAACCACTTCCTAAGCACACGGAAACGGGACTACACTGTTGCTAAAATAGAGTTAGAACTAGCCTATTACCAGGTCTCTTACTCCCCAATAAGAGAGTCTGGTAATAAGTGGAAAGTTACCGTAGTTAATTAAGCTCCTATTATGTGCTGGTAAGGAGGAGTACTTAATAACTGCCCTGTTATAACGTACTTATTATATCTTAACGGAAAAGCTAGAGAATAGTAGAAACAGGAAGATTATTAGTGGATTTAAGAGTAAAAAGACATTACTGTAATTTAAGCTTACAGAGCGTATTATCGTCTTATTAAGGACTTTAAAAACGTTGTACCGTTCGAAGTTGACTGGACATTAAGGTGTAAGAACTTAGGAAAGGTTAATCGTTAAGTTTATTAAAGTTACCTGTTTTTCTAGAAGGAATTAGGAAAAGGCTATAGGCCCTTTAAAAGGGCTGGAAACTAGTAGTTTATTAGTTAGTAAAAACCTTAAGAAGAAGGAGAGGTATTTAAAAGTTAGGTTAGATAAGACCTTAAAGATAAGTGATTATTATAACTTAAATATTAAAGGAGTATAAGCATTATTCTGTTAGTATTAACATAATAGATAGAAGAGGGAGGTTATTTAGGGTAAAAGTAGTAATTAATAGTGGGAGTGCTTCTAACCTAATATACCTTTTATTAGTTAATTAAAGGAAACTCCTTAATGAAAAGTATAAAGAGGCTATCCTTATTTAAAATGGTAAAGGAGGCTTATATTAGTATAATAATGGTAAAGTTACTTATTATTTGCTACTTTTAATTAAAGTGGATGGGGATAAATAATAAGTGGACTTTAACGTTACATTAGTTGTAAGATACGATATAATCTTAAGTTTACCCTGGCTGGAAAAGTATAACTTTATAATTAACTAAAGGAGTAGCTACTTTGCTTTCGGTAAGTCCCCTAGCTGTGATTACTGTTTGGAGAAAGTTAAAAAGATATTAAACCGTTTTAAAGATGTATAAAGCATTTAAAAGCACGTTAAACCTTTAAAATTAAGTACGGTTTGGGTTAGGTTTATTAAGGTGGTTAAAGGATTAAAAGGTTTACTGTAATGCTTAAATAACAATTTAGAAGGTGGAAAGAAGTAAGAAGCTGATTTACAGGTAAGCGAAGAAGTTAACTTGTCTAAGGTACCTGTGGAATATAGGAAGTTTACCCTGTTTTGAAAAAAGATACTGTAATTACTAGACTATGGACTATAGGACTATAAGATTAAGCTAAAATTAAGAGCAAAGCTCCGCAGCTTCTAACTTTACTACTTAAACCCTTAGCAGGTTAAGGCTTTAAGGGAGTACGTTGATAAGAACTTAAAGAACAGGTTTATTGTAGAGTCCTAGTTACTGGTAGGGTACCTGGTGTTATTTGTCTTAAGAAAGGGAGACGGTAAATTACGTATAGTTGTTAACTACCGAACGTTAAATAAGGATACGATTAAGAATCGCTACTTATTATTACTTATTATGGAAATGTAAGAACGGATTATTAAGGTAAACTGGTTCTTTAGCCTTGATTTCCCTATGGGGTTTAACTATATTAGAGTGAAGGAGGAGGATAAGTATAAAACAGCTTTTCAGATTTGTAACAGGTATTATTAATATTATGTTATGTTAATGGGATTAATAAATGCCCTTGCGACTTTTTAAGGCCTTATTAACAGTGTTCTCCGCCCTTTCTTTAATAAGTTTATCTTTATGTATTTAAACGATGTTTTAGTTTATTTTAAAACTTTAAAAGAATACTAAAAGTATATGTAACAGGTTTTAATAGCTCTTAAGAAGGCGAAGCTAATAGTAAACTTAGAAAAGAGCTACTTTTATGTTTAGGAACTAAACTATTTAAGGTTTAGGGTAACCCTTAGGAAGCTTGAAATGTAATTGGAGAAGATAAAGGTAGTTAGGGATTAGCCCACTTTAAAGAATTAGAAAGAGTTATAAGCCTTTATTAGCTTTACGAACTTCTATTGCTGTTTTATTAGGTATTTTACGAAAATTGCAAAACCGCTTTACGAACTTACAGGTAAAGGAAAGCCGTTTAAGTGGACTGGTAGATAGTAGAAGGCGTTTGAAGACTTTAAGCACGCTTTCGTTACAGCCTTAGTCCTGGCCTTTCCTAATTTCTTAAAACCTTTCCGAGTTGAGACAGACTCCTTAAAGTTCGTAATCGGTAGAGAACTTAGCTAAGTCCAGGACGATAAGAAACGCCACCTAGTTACCTTCTTATTGAAAGGAATCCACGGCCTAGCCTTACGATACCTAATTTACGATAAGGAACTAATGGTGATTATTCAGTGCTTTACTAAGTAGGTACCGTACTTAAATAGTATAGAGGAACCGGTCTAGGTCTTCTTAGACTATAATAACCTCTAGTACTTCTTAACGAAGGAGCTTAGCTTACGGTAGGTACGGTGGGCAGAATTGATAGCCCCGTTTTACTTTTAGATCTATTATGTTAAAGGAAAAGATAATAAGTAAGCTGACACTTTTAGTTAGAGACAGGACTATAAGGATGCTAATCTAGTCTTAATCCCTGTTACTATATTTAATGAAGTAGAGAACGGCACCCTAAAATACATACTGTAAGTGTTAGGAGACTGGACGTTAGAATAAATTATTAACGTCTGTATAAATTTATAAATAAAGTATAACATCTATTAGTAATAACAGGACTTCTAAGTAAAAAGGCTAATAGAAGGTACCTGCGAGTATAAGTGCCTTTTAAAAGACTTCTTAAGGTATGTGTAAGACTGTAGTAAGGAGTGCCTGAAGTATCTAAACCATAGCGAAATTAGCTATCAGCTGGAATAGCTGTTAGAAGGTGTAAACGGCGTGCCTAAACTAGGAGTAAGGCTCTGGTATTAAGAGAAACCGTACGTTTATAACTTAGATAAGTGAAAGGAGTACGTCTAGCAGGTCTATAAGTCTTGACTTGGAGGATATATAGGCTGAGTTAAGGCTCTTGTATAAGCCTAATAAGTATACGCCTTCCTGGGAATAAAGAAGTTAGTTAAGGAAGTGATTGATAATTGTAATATCTGCCACTGAAAGTAGAATTGACGCTATAAGCCTTATAGGTTTTTTAAATTACTCCCTGTACTATAGGTGCTATAAAGTTTAATCTCACTTAATTTCGTCACTGGGATCTTAAAGTCTAGGGACCCTATTACAAGAGTCACTTATAACCAGATCCTTGTAATGGTCGACAGATTAACGAAATGGGCTTACTTTTTACTAACCTTAAAGAATATAATAGCGGAGTAATTTACTTACGTTTTTAAGAAAGAGGTAGTTTTACAACACTTCTGGTTAGATAATATTATTATAGATTAAGATAAGCTAATCGTGTTAAAGTTTTAGTAAGGATTGATGTAGAGAATGGGTATAAAGAGTAAGCTGTCGACAGCATTCTACCTACAGACAGATAGCTAAACGGAGTAAGTTAACTAAATACTTATAACGTATCTCTAAGCCTACATTAACTTTAAATAAGATAATTGGTTTAAGCTGTTGCTAACAGTACAGATAGCTTATAACACGACACTAGTTAAGTTAACAGGTATATTACTATTTTTCGCTAATTACAGTAAGGAGCTTAAGCTCTGTTAAGGCCTACTTACAGGCGCCCCTTAAGCTACAGTCCGTGTAGACTGGATGTAAGAACTATATAACTACTTGCGAGCTAAACTTAAGTTCACACGTGAACGAATAAAGAAGTTTGCCGATAAATACTAAACTGAACAGCTAGTGTTTAAGAAAGGACTTTACTACAATGGCGAACGAGTTAAAAGACCGACTCTTTAAGAGGGGGACCACGTCTACCTTTTTTCACGAAACTTATATTCGAAACGGCCTAATAAAAAGCTCGACTTTAAAAGGTACGGACTGTTTTAAGTTAAGAAGAAGGTCGTTACTTTTAATTACGAACTAGACTTACCCGCTAGTATAAAGGTGCGGATTAAGGTTTTTCACATCTTACTTCTAAAACCTGCCTTAAAAGGAGTTCCTCTAGAAAAGAAGATCGAGATCGACACCGACAAGGATAAGTACGACGTTAAGGAAGTTATAGATTTACAAAAGGGAAAGAACACGTTTAAGTATCTTATTAAGTAGTTAGATTATAGCCCTGAGAGTAACTTGTAGGAGTTAGTTAAGAATCTTAAGTGCCCAGACCTAGTTGCGGAGTTTTACTGAAAAAATCTAAACTAACTAAAACTAACGATAAGAACTAGAAATAAGATAAGATCTAATATTTAAACTACTATATTAAAGAGTAAGACCATTGTGGGATTTAGAACTTAAGAAGCGGTAGGAAACTCTTTAGTAGGTATGGAAGGACATTTATCAGAACCTTAGCTAGGGTTATAAGGACCTTAGACCTAATAAGGAGGCTGGGCCTCTGGAGCCCCTAGAGCTCCACTAGCATTATTAAAAAGAAAAGTTAGTAAAAGAAATAAACACACTATCGCTATACTACAGAACTGTAGGAGGAAAGAAGTTACAAACTAAGTTAAGAAGAGGTTGTCGGCTGTGGCGATCCCCTGGAGAAAGAACTGGCAGGTGTTCCTGCTAGAAAGCCTCCCTAGTTAAAGGACTCGCTAGCTTTAGGAGGAGTAGCTAGATAAGCCTCTTCCTGTTCCTGGAAATGAAGGATCTTTACCTCCCGATTAAATGTAGAAAAAGCCTGCTCCTTTATACGACAGCGCTAGGTTTTAATCTGTTTAAGTTAAGTAGCGGCTTCGCGGAGCTCTCAGGTTTTTAACTCTAAGTTCCACACAGTAGCGTCATGCTCCGTGTCAAGACGGCGCTTTTTAGAAAGGAGCCGCTGGAGGAAAGCGTCGTTATGATTAAACGTGTTGTATGAGGACGAAGCTTCTGTTAGTAAATATTTAAAGTAACTGTCTGATCGTACTATAATAAGATAGGAAAGCGATTTTAAAGAATAACGACTATAAGGCGACATTTACGATCTAAAAGTCGAAGTAAAGTCCATAAGGTTACGACGACGAGAGGTGTTATTCTTTAAAGTGCGCTTTTGCACACGGTTAGCAGGTATAGTTACGTTAAGAAAGAAGGAACGCTTTTATTAAGGTTCTTTATGGAAAAAGAATGTTAAAGAGGGGGAATTGTGTAATAACCCTGTAAGCCGTCACTTGGGCTGGAGCGGCCTGATAAATCCCCCGTATAAGGAACAGTGTAGGAGGACAGTATATACGGTACTACGCACTGGGCCAGGGGTGTAAAGACCTGAAGCCCCTATAACTAACTAGCAGCTGCTTAGTCTTGGCAGGAGTGCTTACCTACTGAGTATTTGAGAAACCTTTAAGTAGGGAGTGCTTAGTAGTAGGTTACTCAGTTCCTTATTAAGTAACAGGCTATTAAGTAAGGTATAAGGTACCTTTAGCTAGTTAATATAAATAGTCATAGTTGTGCCTATAACTACTGTAAGGGACTCTAGTTCCTTACGCTAGTATTTAATTATTCATTTATATCTTACTGTTCAGACTTACCTTTATGCATTATAATAACAGCGACCTACAGTGACATTAAACCCCCCCGTCTAAGAGTGCTAGCTTAATAAGCCGTCTTCGGAACGCCCCTTACCTGTTGGCGTCCTGCTATACGTTCTGTCTTAACCTGTACCAGTCCTCTTAAGGCCTGTGTCGGGTGTAGGTTGTAATACCAGGTAGTTAAACTAAGGCCGAATAACAGCTTTACAGGTTTAGTTAGCACGGTTTACGTGGATTCTCTATAGTCTCTAGGTAAAAATGGAAGGATTCTGCTTTAAAAACTGGCAGTATTAATATTTTCTAAGGTAAACTGGCTCTCTAGAGGTAGTAAGTATTCTTTTACCTAATTTCCGGATTTGTTTGTAGCTTAGAGGGTTGTTAATAGCTCCTTGGAAGAGAATATATTTGGTAAGACGTTCTTCTAAGGCCGGAGAAAGCTTCTGATTGTTAATTTAGGCGTAGGGGGCTGGATTAGTGCTTTGGGACCGATAATATAAAGTGTTATGGGGGATGCTGTGGTTTTTAGCCGCATCGCGGAGTTTTCCAGTTTCAGCATACTCCGCGAGGGAGTTCTGCAAATCTAACTTAGTATATGGCTTTATTTGCCAGTTCTAAATCCATTGAAAAAGGAAGAAAACAGATTGGAATTAAATTGGTGGAGTTATGGGCGATTGAAATAGGAGAGTTGGGTAGCGAGGGTGGTGAGGATGAGTTAATCTGTGTGGTTTAAAAGGGGGTTAGTTTAAAAGCCGGTCACCCGACTTATCCATATAAGTACGAAGGAAAGCCTTTATTAACTCGATTATCTGTTTTATGGACAAGAACGGATTCCAAGGGGTGGACCTTGATTGGGAGTATCCCGTGGCAGAGGATCGCGGTGGAATGAAAAAAGATGCAGAGAATTTCCTCTCTCTTATTGCTGAGATGCGAAGTTCTTTTGGCGTAAGATGCGGCATAAGCGTTGCTCTCGCCCCTGACTTCTGGTACATGAGGCGTACGACATACCATTCATTCAAATCCTATTCGCACTGAACTGACCGTGTTGCAGATTTCAACGCCGCTGCCATGGAACAGTACGTGGACTGGTTCGGCTTCATGGCGTACGACCTCTACGGAGTCTGTGAGTTAGCTTCGCTTCTTATGAATCCTTTTAACTAACATTATCTAAATACAGGGGCATCGGACAGTAAACATACGATCGTCCGGGGCCAGTCGGAGGCAGAGGAGATCTACAAGGACATTATTCCACTCTTATTTGCTGGTCTTGATTTTTCCAAGATCAACTTCGGCATGGCAATATATGGGAGCGGATATGAACTTGCCGACCCGAGTTGTGGCTCCATGGATGGTAACTGCTATTGGATTGATGGAAACGAGCCCGGGATCTGCACCAGCTTCTCGAGTGTTGTTCTCTTATACGACGAGATCTAGGAAAAGGTGGCTAATTCGAAACGAAATGGCAGCCCTACCCCGGTTCTTGATGGCAACACGATGATGAAACACTTCAGCTGGGGTCAGAACGGTGAACATTGGATCGGATATGACGACGAGGAGACCTGGGAGATGAAGAGAGATAATATAGCCAACAAGTATGGCTTTGATAACTGTCCCGCAAGATTTACAGTCCGTCAAGTTTCTAAAGCTAACTTGATTTGAGGTGGGACTATGTTTTGGTTGGTGGACTTTTTAGGACAGGGGGCAAACGCATCGGATGCCTACTTGCCCCCCGAGTTGATATGCAGACAATGGCGCACCCAGTACTCGGTCCGCGACTTGTAACCTTCACTGCCGGTTCATTCTGCCAGAATGTGAGATCGACACAACCACAATAACGGCAACATACACTATCACGGCCGAGGTGTACGATGAATCGGCATCCACGACGTCAGCGACTATCGTCACCACGACGGTTACGGTTGTGACAAACTCGGTATCACACGACCCTGCTTATATCGGAGCTGGTCGAACAGGTGGCGAAGTGTTTAACCCCGTCACCATTATCCCTTTACCACTCATCATTCTCCCCATAACACATGGCGGCCGGGTGCTTCCACGAACAGTACCTCTCCCCCCGTATCCAAGAGATGGGGAATGGCCGATACCTGATGACGGCCAGCCCAGCTCTCCCGACCCGTGGATACCATACAACCTACCGAAAACCACATCGCCCCAGCCACAAGAAGCACCAGTAGTTCATGGGTGACTGAGACGTCAACTGATTCAGACTGGCTTCCGCTGATCGTGACTCCACCCGCGAAGCCACCACCGAAGCTAACTGCAGATAAATCGCCCGATCCTCCGGAAACTACAATGCCTTCGCCCTGGTGGACGTGGACCGCATCCACTCCTCCAGTAGTTACCTAAGAACAACCTTCGTCGTCGTCAGTTACAACAACATCAACGTCGCCGATGCCCTTTGTCACATGGGCTCCCAAATCCATTAAACTTATGAACAAGCAGAGTGACGATGATTGGCCTTGCGACTCATGGTTCTTCACTGTATGTCTTCAAACAACCCTGCGCATGAGCCTAGTTCCGTCTCGACGGGGTGTTAACCATCTACAGATATGCATCCGCTGGCCAAGACTCACAATTTCTTGGATAAGCTTCCCTCGGCCTATTAAACCAGGCCGTTACATGTCAGTTCAAGCTGTCCTAACGCCATACTTCACACAGTTCGTAACTAACGTGTCCGGATGATGACATAGATGGCCATCCGAGCCGGGTACCATTGATTGGCCTGAGGACATCAAGCTCATTGAAATCAAGCCCACCCCACGAAGGATCGTCACGTCGGTGGATGAATACTATTACTTGTGTACATGGGACAACGCTGAAACTCGACGAAGGCGTGGAATAGACAACAAATGGACCACACCGGACCGCCAAGAGGAGAAGAAGACGTGCTCCAAGCCGTCTACTGTCTACGATACATTGGTGTCCGTGACGCAAACTATTTACACCACGTCTCGTTCTCGACGTACAAGAACATCAACCGTACAGTGCACCCGACTCCCTCGAATCGGCTGCGACATCACGAATGTAGCGTCGATAACTGCCGGAACCACCACTTTATCGTGCACCACTACCTCTATAGTCTCACCCGACAATATTTTCTGTCTAAGTCCGTATTAGTCGCAAATCCTGAGCTAGGGGTGAGCCGCACTGATTGCCGCCTGAGCCGAAGTGGGTCCAGAAACTTGTCCCGGCTATAATTGTTATGACTATATTTGCAGGGGGGGCCAAGTTTTAGGGCCGGTTCATTGCACATAGCGGTCAGTTTCCCTCGCCACGTAAGTACCGTGTTCTTATTCCATCCGAGCATCACGGTTAGATGGTTAGTTTTTAAGGAATGTTCAAGTTTATGTCGGGCTCTGATTTGTAATATTATACTTTGGCGACCTTTATAACTTAATGGATTGGGTACGCTTGTTTTTTTTTTTAAGGATAAGTTTCACGTCAGGACAATAGTTAGTGAAGCCATCTTATCGACTAGGGTAGATATTCCCAAGCTCGTAGTTGACATTGAATCCGTATCACCGTTTTGGCGGAGCTCATCCTCCTCCGCAGCGCTGTCTACAGCGTCCGCAGATGTACGGAGCTAGCGCGCGTGCTGCTTCCACGGTAGGAGAAAATGTTGGGAACAGAAAGAGGTGGGTTCGCAAGGGGCGGCAGTGCAAGGTTCTGTGGAGCCACAGTAATGGTTACGTCCTTCATCTGCTCTATAATCAAGGCTGGGTGGACCGAAATCTGATGGGGCTGCGCTGTATCCTCTGCGGGCTCCTCTGCAGGTTTCTCTGCAGGTTTCTCTGCAGGCTAGGCGGCGTGCTTGCGTTTCTTCGCGACCCGGATCGGGGTAAGGGCCTCTGTCTGGCCACGCTTAGGTGCCCCGTGTTGGGTCCCTGACTGGCGTACAACATCGGAAAGGTATACCGGGTTTTGCGCACTCCCCCGTCTGACGCAACCCTTGGCCCCTCCTCTTCTACCCTCATTCCCCAGGATCACCAGCACCACACTCTACCTTCTTGGCATCAAAATCGACACCATCCACACCTCCTATGAACAGGCCTTTACAGCCAACCTCTTCCTCGAACAAACCATCACCCAATTTGTCAAAACATGCATCGCCTTCACTCACCACGCCATCCAGCTCTCTCAGCGCTCCCCCCCCCCGGAACACCGCCGCCCGCCTTGGACATCCTCCAAACCACCCCCCAATGGAAGTCGCTCATCCGCACCCTCGCCCAGCACGATAACCTCGGGCCCCTCGAGGACGACGACGACGGCCTC
>Ga0247770_1000914_pt1 | contig 26522 bp, 26 predicted proteins | sample UWRJL136409B6_FD_179943 | JGI IMG/M metagenome (GOLD analysis project Ga0247770, IMG submission 179943) | Plant litter microbial communities from Arlington Agricultural Research Station in Wisconsin, United States - UWRJ-L136-409B-6 | ecosystem: Environmental > Terrestrial > Plant litter >... | reverse complement strand
TGGGGTTTGGGGTAGGGGGGATTGAGGAGCGGTTGAGCCTGGGGCTGGATGAGGGAGATGGCGGGGAGAGAGGGGTGGTGGGGAGGGTGGGGAGGAGTTTGAGTAATCCTGCTTGCGGAGGGAGGTGAGATGGAGGGGGATGTCAAGGATGTTTGTATTTCTTTTGTACCATATTATGATTGGTTTATATACAGGTTTACCTGATCAATTCTCTGTTATTATATTTCACACATCGGACAATTGGTGAGGTGCCCGGGCAGTAAGTCCAAATCGTATAGAGGTCTTGGAGGGTTGTAGTTTCCTAGCTTTTGTCCGTCTGAGAAATTCCATTCTCCTTTCACAGTGAATGATGTGCCAGGTCTACCCCGGCGGTTCAAGCCCGATGACCGCAAAACAGGCCCAAAGTAGCTGAGTAGTGGACAGTAGCCCATGGTCTGGCTAGGGATTCTCCGCAGCACCACCCTGGCACTGAGAGAGTGATGAGAATGAGGAGGATTTTGGTGCCGAGGTCACCATGGGGTTCGCTGATAGCCCGGAGATGACGCCTGCGCATTTGGTTGGGTGGCATCTCAGGCGGTTGCAGCCCGATGAGGTGATTGCGTGCTACATGGCGCCCGAGAGGGGTCCTAGTAGACTTGTCGTGTGTACGGAAAGGTTAAAGAGGCTGGGGTATGCGGGCAGAGTCCGAGACAGAAAACAGCCCTGAGGTGGCGCGAGTGATCACGTATGATTATGACAGCTTGTACAGAAAAACCGTCAAACACGAGTTGAACTCAACCTACCTTGGTCAAACTCGTGGCTCTGCTGCTGTCACGACGAATTTCAAAATCCGTTGCCGCCGGCGGGACGCTACTCCATCTTTGCATTTGTTTCAGTCCGAAAACGGCGAAGGACGGCAACCACAGATCGCATGAAATTGGGGGTGGCGTGACGGTTGCTGGCGTGGTGACTTCGGAGGCGTTTAAGCTGCGGTGTGGCGGGTGACTATTCGAGGTGCTGAATGCAGAGCAAACAATGGCGACCGGAGGTGGCCCCCGCGCGGGAGGCGGGAAGGATCTTGGCCTACAGCGGGACTCCCCGGTGTGCTTCCGGGTGGGGGCCGGGGCAGTGCCACTGGGCCAAGCCACGAGGCCGGCCTGCTGCAGGTTGGCCTAACTTGAGGGTTTCAAAGTGGGACATTTCAGAATAACTCAGAGGAAAGCAAATTGCCAATTTCCCAAAGTTAACATGTTGGGGTGTACTATTTCCGTCCAGGGTATCCAACCACCCAAAGCCTTGCCGCCAGATCCGTCCCATCCATTCCGTTCCCAAGTCCCAGTAGCAAGATTCAACGCCACCCAGTCCAAATTTCTTGTCACCAAATAGCAGATAGCCAAACCCCCACATCTTCAGCACAATGTCAATACAAGAAAGTTTCCAGAGCATCATCCAATCAACTGCCTATTGGGTCGACTAGCTTTGCCCAGATGTTGACTTGCCTCTCCAAACTCTGATACCGGGCCTCCCAATCCGTAGTCAACCTCGAGACGCCCGCAACTGTTGGAGCTGGGGTGTCAGTAGTAACCCCAGCGCTGAGATAGGATGCGAGTTGGAGACCTGTTGAAGCTGGCCTATACGCATATCAGTCAGTTTCTGCCACCCTGCCACCAAATGGGTGAACACACACCTTCCATCGTCACTGAGGACGCACGACGGGGCACTTGATCTTTGAGACATTTTGTCACTGCTGCTTGCGACAGTATACACGTAATCACATATTCAAATCAGGAGACATTTCCCAGAAAACAGTCGATTCATGCTGCGCTAAATACTTGAGTGGCGAGGCGGGCCAACACACCTGTCGATACAGAACCGACGTAGATCTTGAGGCTCAAAAATTACCTCATCGCATGTGCTCAGTGAGGACACAGCGGTGCGCCATTTCCCTAAAAGTGAGGATCGACGACCACGTCCGAGCTCGCCCATCGGATGCCTATTATATAGGCTGCACATCAGGGCGGATTGCATATGTTGGGTGAAGCACAGTTGGGCTGATGGTGTGTGGTGATGCAAGCGCACAGTTGTGGCCGTGGGAGACGTGGGGGTGAGCCGAGATGTGAGAGCACAGGTGTGCTCTGGGTCAGGGACTACCAGTTCGCGGGATGATTTTGTGGGGTGAGGCTCAAACTCCCCGTTCTTGATTTTATAGTGGAGTTATTCAATCGATTGGCACAGCTGTGACCATCTCACCGTGGCGGTGAAACCGGGATTCCGAAATAGGAAACCCGAGTGCGGTCAAATTGTTGAGACTCGAGGAGCACGCATGTGGAAGGGGGGGTTTGTGGTCAACCATACGCTTGTTTCTATAGCCGATGTGGTGCCTAATTGACGGAGAAGAGCTCAGAGGTGCAATTTGTCTCCGATCCAGCTTTCAAAGCACGGTCCCCACCAGGCTGGAGCGGCGGTCTTAGCGGCGTGGGATATTAAAGTCGACAAGGGTCAACCAGTGATGTGCAACAATGACCCGCGAGCCAGGCTACTAAGCCGCTCGTCGCGGTCCACGATGCCGCGGGAGGAATACGCTACTTGCCAATGCAGCTGAGCTAAGAACAAAGCCGTCAAAACAATGCAGGGTATAGGGTTCTCTTTTCTCTTTTTCTTGGAACAAAGACAACTCTGATATTATTATACATTGTCCATCAGTTTTTCTGTTTCCTGTTATGCATCTAACAATTTTACCATCCTTCCTTATCCTCCTGTCCTTCATAGGAGTATCCGTCGAAACGGATGCGCCTCGGTATTCAGTACCCATTCATTCAAGTTAATCAAGTCGGGTTCTGAGTAGAGAAGATAAAAGTACTTAAGCGTCTCGCTCATCCAAAAACTCTCCATAGAGTCGCTCATGGGCGGCGTCTCCCCAGGCCCCGGGTCGATATCTAAGATGGCGCTGTTTGCCCGCTCCGTCCGAGTCGCCTTGTCAATGGCCGTCCACATATCCCACGCCCGATCCATAAGGGATACGTCCGCGGTCACACGGTAGAGCACAAAGATGCTCTCGACCGCCTCGGGTCGCAGGATGTAGTACCTTGCGTGGATCTCGGTGAAGCCCGGGGGCAGGTGGCGCGCCTGCCACACGCCCTGGTAGGTGTTCCAGTCGCACGAGGTCGGGTCCGGACAGGCCGTAATGTGGCAGGCCTCAGGCATGATTCCGCTCGGAGATATTTCGTAGAGGGTGATGCAACCGTGCGTCAGTTTCTTGGCCAGCTCAACGTGCGTAGTGTTGGCTGTGAGCCGGCCGCCGAGCGCAAGCATGCCGCCTACGAAGCAGGACAAGTGCTGGGCCGAGGTTTCGAGCTTCGGCTCACCGTGGCCGTTGGCATAAACTGTCCCTGACACCAAGACATCATCATTTCCGGGCGTAAGTGGTCGGTAGAAGAGGTATCTTGCTGCAGCGTCCATACTGCGGGAATATATGGTTTCGTATTCCGGCTGCTGTCCTCCGAGAAGCGCAATCATCTTGGCCGTATACTCAAAGGTACTATCCGCCTCGGCGCCGAGGGTGTACTCGTGTCCTGAATCGATCGTGTCCACCGTGTTTCCGACTTTGGTCGGCTAAAGGCCGGGCACCTTGGTCTTTATCTGCGTCTTACTGAGAAGGTCCGTGATACAAGCTATAGTCTCGTAATACTTTGGGTCCTTAGTCAGTAGACTGAGCCGAGTAAACTCCATGGCATGAGAGCCTAGCTCGGCCAGAAGTAATCCCGTAGGGTCAGACTGCTTATCTCCCCGCTCTGCGGCATGAAAATCCCACTTAGGAATGGGTAGCCGAGATGGTGTATCGAACGCCTTATACAGCATATCTCCAACATCGCGTGCCTTAGATAAAAGGCGGTCGTCGCCGCTAAGGTCGTAGGCTGAAAGGAGGCCACCGAGAAAACGGATCGACGTTTCAAACACGCTGATGGGGTTGGTGGTTGTGGTTTCGAAGGAAATATTGTTGTAAACGGCATTGACGGCTATGTCAAACTCATCTCGGAGGTCCATAATCCACAAGGTGTCGAGGGAGTCTACCAGTGTTGCGCCCCAGCCCCCGAAACTGTCCTTCGGCATCGTGCTGATAGGCGTTACCTCATCATGCAGCCACGCGTGCTCCTTGTATGTCCTCCAGCAGCGGAGAAAGGCATCTTTGATGGCAGCTTGACGTCGTAGCCGGGTCTCTCTCGCCTCTGATGTCTCGGCCGGGAAGTTTGCCTGGACGGCCGGGAGGTGCTTTGGCTTTCCCGTCGGTAAAGGCCGAAATGACGTTAACGGGTAGTGTTGCTCTACTATTCGCCATCTGTATGTATCTAAGTCCTGTGTCAGCTGTTTAGGTAGTCTTGACTATTTAGACACGCCGTACCTGGTGCCCATTGCTCGCGGATCCAAGGAAATACAAGTCCACAGCTCCAAAAAATATACAGCATGACGCATATAGCGACGGAAGCAATGTACAGTCGTTTCGGCTTAGGTATCATAATGGCTAGTTGCGTGCGGGACTCGTGTGGGGAGGGCGTAACTTGACTGTCTTTATCGCTCTTATAATCCTGCCGAGATAGCGCATCGATGCAAAATGCTTTCCAGAGGATGCGCAACAGCGTCAAAGTTTTCAAGGGTATCGAGATGATCAATGGGAATCCGACGCGGGTGCAAGGTTTGCAGCACTTTCATGGTTAGAGAGAGAAATCAGAGAAATCAAGACTTGAAACGTGTAGAGAACGGGGAGCAAAAGCCGCCGGGCTGTGACCAATTAAAGTGAAGAAGTAACCGCGCGGCGCGCAAGACCCGTTTAGCTGCCGGGCCGAAATTACGACCCAGGGCCAGCGGTTTGAAACCCCAACATCTTCATATTTTATCTAAGCCTTACTGGTAGCCGATCCAACAGGTCTGCTTTCCGAAGGCGACGACAGCAACAACGACGACATCAACGCAATCGCCGCTGTCGCCATACAGATCCAACCAGTGCAGAGCGCGCCCGTGTGCGTGACCGACGCACGAGAGCATACGTTCAAGTTCGGTCCCGTCGCCCTCGAGGTCAAGAAGAGTTCGGACGAGCAGAAGAGAAGGGCGAGACGAGAGCGAGCCAAAGACCTGCACAATAATCGCTCTCCATCTGCCTACACCATTTTTACGGAAACGACTACCCCCACACTACCTTGCCAAACACGAGGCGATGCTCGAGATTTATCATAATATTTGAGTGCATCCCCCCTTCCTCCTCTATCCATGGACTGACTACCAACACCATCTCTTCACAGCGCAGGCTTTCATCTCAAGGGGCGCGAGAACGACGGGTCATCCCGGCATACTGCGACCTGACGAGTCTACTACCTTTAACAAACAGATACAGCCGACCCGACATAGGACAAGACTCAAGCCACAACTAGCCGAGTTAACTGGCAATTGCAGGTTTAGTATACGTAGGTATTACAACTCTGGGAGAGACCAACTGAACGCAGCCGAGAGCGAGGAAGGCTGGTGGGATGCGGCCACGCCCGGATCCTAAGGGCTATCAGTTCCCGCCTCTGAGGATAAGAACAGCGGCCGCCGACCCCAACCCCTAGGTCCCCTCCTCCCATCCAGTTAGCAGCAGAGCTGGTGTGGTGGCATGAGGAGGGGCCTCTCAACCCTGGGGTCGCTATCGAGGTTAAGAATAGTGCGAATTGAGGCCGGCACGGGGAGGGGAGGGGACGTACGCGGGCAGGCAGGGCAAAGATGTGTTGGCTCCGCCGATACCTTGGAGACCAAAGACTTGAACGAGAGCTGCGACTCCGAGTCCCCCGACGTCGGTCTATACTCGGTCGGATGATGGGCGAGTCGTGGCCCTACTAATGGGGGTGGTTAGTTATTTTAGCCGAAGGAGGGAGGAAAGCGGAAGAACTCCAATCAGGTCATTTAATACATATTTCTCACACGTAGCAATACGTCCATCAAAGTCTCTGGCGACAACACACCTAATCTAATTACCCCTCGCTCGCCTTCGACAGAAGATACAGCGCCGACTGAATCCAATCAAGGAGGTTGAAGACCCATATATCACAGCTGTCTTGGTTGTGCTTGCACAAGCAGTAACGAGGGATTCTCCGGTCCCAGCCGCGTCGCAAGACGAAGAGGTTACCCCAGAGGCTACTACACGCATCAAGGTACGTGGATAGCACAACCGATCGTCCGGATTGTGACCAACCAGTTCTAGGTCTATCTTCTTGCTCGGCCATCGGGCACTCAGGGCCTCTACTTTTACCAGGCCCAATTCACCCCCGCGTTCTTCAACAGGCTCGATATGCCCTCCCGCTATTTCCCAAGCGGCGCAGTCAAGATTTCATACTGCCTTATCCCCCTCTCGCCCACAAGGAAATTGGCACGAGCAATGGACTATACAATTTCTGTGATCCATGGCGTAACGAGGCCTGGAGGTGTTAGAGATGTAGGAACTCCAAACCTTGTATGAAACGTGACAGCATTTTAAGACTCAAATGTGATTGTGCCTAGGAGTTGATATCTCCCAGGCCGCTGTGTCACCCCAATTACGTTGTTCCGGACCTCGCACCGGAAACCGCCCATGATTCCCGCGCTATCTCTATATACCACCTGATCCCACTAGGCCCCGTCGTATCGAATTCTCGGCCGTCGGCGCGCGCCTCGCGATCGCGCGGCCCAAGCCACCTCGGCGACATAGTGAGTTCGACCAGTAGATTCTGGACTCCTAAACCCATCACGGCGGGGTATTCGGAACGGAAGGTCGGGGCAAGAGGTGCTTGTTGCGTAGCGATTTTGTTTCCCTCGTCCCATTCGTATATCCTCACTTTTGAGTCTTGGGCGGCGATAGTGCCAGGCAGCTATTGGACGCCTACGGGCAGCAGTTCACGCGACTGCTCCGTCGTGATCTCACAGAGCACCCTCTCGGGAAGGGTGAAGGGTGGTTGTGGTTGCTTGAACCGCGCGACATGATGCGGAATTTCAGACTCGCCTGGTTCCCGTCACTTTTCCTAGCCAAAGTGTCGAGAGCGTTTCCTCCAAAAGGCAAGTTTACCCCCACAATGGCCCCTCTTCCCTCGCCAAGTAAGAACTCCCACTCTCCCGTTTTGTTGTCCTCTGTGACGACACCTGGCATGCCGTACCATCTGGCAATAGGTGTGTGCGCGCATGGGCCACATGGTGCCCTGTGTTCATAGCTAGCCTCCTTAAATAGTCCTCGCTTGTAGTTAGGCCTCCATTCCACCTGCAAGCTTTCTATCTTCGACAATCAAGACTATTCACCCAGAACGGCTCCGTGCGTCACATCCTCGTTCTCATCCAAGTCTTCCTTCGTTAATCGGTAATTTTCAACCTGCAACAGTCTGATCGCGATTGCCTTTAACGATGGCCTTAATCAATGGCAACATCACCTTCGCTCAGCTCTAGAGCATATGCCCCGATTTGATTAAAGCTGAGGAGTTTGATAATAAAACTTATAGATATGTTTAAACCAGTAAAACTGCTCTTTTAACGTGGTTAAATGGTGGCTACCTTTTAGTAAGCGCATAATCTCTCTTATTTCACATCTTTATTTTAACCTTCATATTACAGAACTGCTAGTTCTTTACTCTCTTCTATAACTTCAACTATAAAGAGGTCTGGGTTAGGTACCCATTTTTTATTAGCTGTGATAGCCCTGACTTATAGTGGAATACTCTTTGCGATCACGTTCCAGGAAATATCTTTAATACTATAATCTGCTACCGTTCCGGTCTATATATAGTATTACGACCTGCACCCGACACAGGCCTCGAGAGGACTGGCGCGGGTTAAGACAGAACGTATGGCAGGACGTCAACAGGTAAGGGGCGTTCCGAAGACGGCTTGTTGAGCTAGCACTCCTAGACGGGGGGTTCAATGTCACTGTAGGTCGCTGTCACTATAATGCACAGAGGTGAGTCTGAACAGTAGGACACAAATGAACAATTGAATACTAGCGTGAGGAACCAGAGTCCCTCACGGTGGTTGTGGTCACAACCATGGCTATCTATACTAACTAGCCAGAGGTACCTTGTACCTTGCTCAGTGGTCTGTTGCTCAGTGAAGGACTGAGCAACCTGCCACTGAGCGCCTTTTGCTCGGAGGTCTCATGGATGCTCAGTAGGTGAGCACTCCTGCCAAGACTGAGCAACTGCTGGTTGGTCGTAGGGGCTTCGGGTCTTTGCACCCCTGGCCCAGTGCGCAGTACCGTGCGTACTGTCTTCCTGCACTGTTCCTTGTGCGGGGGATTCGTCGGGCCGCTCCGGCCCAAGTGACGGCCTGCAGGGTCGTCACATATTACTAATAAATGTTATACTCTGTTTATAAGTTTATATAGATATTAATAATTTATTTTAACGTTTAATTATCTAACATTTATAACGTGTATTCTAGTATACTGTTCTTAACTTTATTAAATATAATAATAAGGATTAGGACCAGATTAGCATCCTTATAATCCTGTCTTTAGTTAAAAGTATCAGCTTACCTATTATCTTTTCCTTTAATATAGTGGATCTAAAAGTAAAATAAGGCTATTAACTCTACCTATTATGTTTACTGTAGGTTAAGTTCCTTTATTAGGAAGTATTAAAGGTTATTATAGTTTAAAAAGACCTGGACCGGTTTTTCCATACTGCTTAAATACAGTGCCTACTTGGTAAAGTATTAAATAATCGCTATCAGTTCCTTATTATAAATTAGATATTACAGGGCTAAGCTGTAGATTCCTTTTAATAAGAAGGTAATTAGGTAGCGTTTCTTATTATTTTAAACTTAACTAAGTTCTCCGCTAATTACAAACTTTAAGGAGTCTGTTTTAACTTAAAACGGCTTTAAGAAATTAAAGAGAGCTAGAACTAATACTGTAATAAAGGCGTGCTTAAAGTCTTTAAACACCTTCTATTATTTATTAGTTTATTTAAATAGCTTTCCTTCACCTGTAAGTTTATAAAGCTAATAAAGGCTTATAACTCTTTCTAATTCTTCAGAGTAGGCTAATCCCTAATTACCTTTATCTTCTTTAATTACATTTTAAGCCTTTTAAGGGTTACTTTAAATCTTAAATAGTTTAACTCTTAAATATAAAAATAACTCTTCTCCAGGTTCACTATTAACTTTACCTTTTTAAAAGCTGTTAAAACCTATTATATATACTTCTAATGTTCCTTTATAATTTTAAAATAGATTAAAACGTCGTTTAAATATATAAAGATAAACTTATTAAGGAAGGGACGGAGAACATTATTAATAAGGCCTTAAAAGGTCGTAAGGGCGTTTATTAATCTTATTAGTATAATATAATACTAATAATACCCATTATAAGTCCGAAAGGCCGTCTTATGCTTATCCTCTTCCTTTACTTTAACGTGGTTAAACCCTATAGGGAAATTGAGGCTGGAGAACCAGTTTACCTTAATAATCCGTTCTTATATTTCTGTAATAAGTAGTAATAGGTAACGGTTTTTAATTATATCTTTATTTAACGTTTAGTAATTAATAACTATATATAACTTACCGTCTCCCTTTTTTAAGATAAACAGTACTAGGTACCCTGTTAGGGATTAAGATTCTATAATAAACCCATTTTTTAGGTTTTCATTTATATACTCCCGTAGGGCCTCGGCTTACTAGGGGTTTAAGTAATAAGGCTAGAAGCTGCAGAGCTTCGCTCCCAGCTTTAGCTTAATTTCGTGGTCTTATAGTTTATAGTTTAGTAATTACAGTATCTTTTTTTAAAACAGGGTGAACTTTCTATATTCCACAGGTACCTTAAATAAATTAACTTCTTCACTTATCTATAAGTTAGCTTTTAGCTTCTTTCTACCTTTTAAATCGTCATTTAAGCAATATGGTAGACCTTCTAGTCCTTTAACCGTCTTAGTAAATCTAACTTAAACTATACTTAATTTTAAGGGTTTAGTGTGCTTCTAAGTGCTTTATATATCTTTAGAGCGGTTCGGTGCCTTCTTAGCTTTCAAACAGTAATTATAGCTAGGGGACTTGCTGAAGGTAAGGTAGCTACTCCTTTAATTAATTACAGGGTTGTACTTTTCCAGCTAGGGCAGACTTAAGATCATATTATACCTTATAACTAGTGTAACGTTAAATTCCACTTATTATTTATCCCCGTCCACTTTAATTAAAAGTGGTAAGTAGTGGGTAACTTTACCGTTATTATACTAGTATAAGCCTCCTTTTCCATTCCGAATGGGAATAGCCTTTTTATACTCTTTATTAGGGAGTTTCTTTCAGTTAACTAGTAAAGGGTACACTAGGTTAGAAGCACTCCTGCTATTAATTACTACTTTTACCCTAAATAGCCTCCCTCTTTTATTTATTATGTCGACACTGACAGAATAATACTTATACTCCTTTAATATCTAAGTTATAGTAATTATCTGTCCTTAAAGTCTTATCTAGCCTAACCTCTAAATACCTCTCCTTCTTCTTAAGGTTTTTACTAACCAGCTAATTACTAGTTTTCAGCCCTTTTAAAGGGCCTGCAGCCTTTTCCTAATTTTTTCTAAAAAAACAGGCAGCTTTAGTAAACCTGGCGATCTACCTTTCTTAAGTTTTCACACCTTAACGTCCAGTCGACTTTAAACGGTATAATGTTTTTAAAGTCCTTAATAAGTCGATAATATGCTTTTCAGGACTGGATTATAGTAATATCTTTTTACTTTTAAACCTGTTAGTAATCTTCTTACTTCTACCATTCTCTAGCTTTTCCGTTAAGGTATAATAAGCACGTCGCAACTGGGAAGTTATTAAGTACTCCTCCTCACTAACACATGGCAAAAGCCTAGTTAACTACAGTAACTTTCCACTTATTACTAAACTCTCTTATTGGAAAGTAAGTAACTTAATAATAAGCTAATTCTAACTCTACCCTTATAACAGCGTAGTCCTATCTTTATATACTAGGGAAGTAGTTATAAAGGGCCTTAAGTCTATAATACCAGTTAAGGGTATAGTTATCGTACATATAATTAATCTATAATATATCTCTGTAATTAAGGTAGTTAATGTTAACTGTTAATGCTACAGTTATAAAGTACAGAACGGGGGAAGTAACACTTTATTCTTTTTCTTCTTCCACTTATCTTTATATATATTATTTCTCCTAAACCTCTTCCTAAAACTTAAATAGTAATAACCCAGCTTATTTTTCCATAAAGTAACCTTCTTTAACAAGTTAGTACTTAAGCTAATTAGTAAAGCGAACTCTATTATAAAGTTATAACCTAATTTCTATTACTTTATCTTTAAACGTTATAATAAGACCCTTAACTTGTAAGTCCTCTACTTTATCTATTAGCTCTTAATGTTTCTCCTTTAACTCCTAAACCCTTTACTAATATATTTACTTCATACCTTCTTAAGAGACCCTTAAAATATTAGTTTAAAACATACCAGCTTTAATATAAGGTAGCCATCTAAGCTGTCCTTCTTCTAAAGAGGTAAAGGTGTTAATCTACTTAACGTGCTTAAAATGTTTAAGAGTCTTAAAAGGTACTGTTAAGAAGAACTTCCATTTCTCCAGTTTGATTCTCTTAACTTATTCTCTTTCACCTTCTAATACTTATTTTACTGTTTAAATAACCTAAAAGGTTAATTCTTTAACTCCCTTTACCATCTTAGTAATTTCTAAGTTAAGGTCTTTTTTAGACTTCTTTAGTTCCTAAGCTTATAAGGTAAGGTTTTTAAGGCCTGTAATAGTTAACTAGAACATCTCTTCTTAAAGTCAGTCTTTTACGACCTATACCTTTAATAGTTTTAAGTTTCCACCTTAGAGTCAGTTTATAACGACCTACACTTCCGTAACTAACTTTTCTAAGATACCTTTTAAGACTAAATACATTACGTTTTAAGGTTCTTCCTCTTTTTCCTTGTCTTTTAAGTCACACTTACTTATCTAATTACAGTCTTCTTTGTTACTTACTATCTTAATATAAACATCTCCTAAGTTAAACCTAACGTGTTTCCCTCCCTTTAAAACAGGGTTTTAACTAACTTATTTTAGTAACGGATATTATTATATTATATATCCTTTTTTACCATAGTTAAAACACTGGACTTGTAATAAGTCCTTAAGTTATTTCTGCTATTACTGCCGTTAAGGCTTATCGTAGTTAGGTTAGTTCTGACGGTTTACTATGTTAATGTCCATCAGCTTGGGGTAGTAACTTATTATAATTAACTAGTTCCCCTTTTTTAGTTTACTTAACTAGTAAAGGGTTTACTCTTTCTAATAGTTCTTCTAATAATAGTAATTATAATACTAATTATCAGCCTTAATAGCTATTTTAATTAGCTTTTAAAGGCGATCCGGACAGTCTTCCTAATAAAGATCTCTAATAACGTGCTCCTTCAGACCGCTCTAAAACAGTATTATTAAGGCCTTTTAGCCGAGCTTAGTCTTTACTACTTTTAATTTAAAGCGTGTGGAGAATTTAAGGATTAAAGACGTCTGCCTTAAGGTTATAAGGCGTTATTTAGCTCGCTTAGGGGCGTCTAGTTCTCTAAACTTAATCCAGAGTTAGTTAATAAAAACGTTAAAATCGTTAAAAAGGGCTTAGGTCTTAAGGGCCTTTTTATACGCTCTGTTTATAAAAAGGTCGTTAATTATCTTTACATAGGGTTTATACTAGTAAGCGGCTACTTTATCTAGTAAGGCTTTAGTAAACTTAACCTTTCCTTTTTCTTTAAAGAACTGCTCGTTATAATAGGTAACATAACTTTAAAGTTAGGTTATCCAGGACTTTAGTTACGTAAAGTCTCCCTTAAAGCGTAACAGTAAGGGGAGCTTTACTCGTTTCTTCTATAAGCCCTTAAAGTCGTTATTCTCCAGCTTAACAGCGTTAAGTCAGGCTTAAAGTTTTTCAATAAAACTAATACGGCTCTTAATATCTCCAGGGAAGGCTTTATTAAATTCCTTAACCAATCCCTATTAGTTAAGGTTTAAGTCTTTAAGGCGTGCAGCTAACTTATTAATAATGGGAAGCTAAAGCTAAACTTACACCTCCTTAATCTCCTTACCTTTTCTAAAAGTTAACATATTAGTGGTGGGAGAGAGGTAATATCTAGGAATTTAACAAACAGCGTTCAGAACTGTAACGCTAATATCGTATTATAACCTACACCTAACACAGGCCTTAAGAGGACTAATACAGGTTAAGACAGAACATATAACAGGACGCTAACAGGTAAGAGGCGTTCCGAAGACGGCTTATTAAGCTAGTACTCTTAAACGGGGGTTTAATATTACTATAAGTTATTATTACTATAATGCACAGAGGTGAGTCTAAACAGTAAGATATAAATAAATAATTAAATACTAGCGTAAGGAACCAGAGTCCCTTACAGTAGTTATGGGCATAACTATAACTATCTATACTAACTAACTAGGAGGCACTTTATACCTCGCTTATAATATCGCAAGTGCTTATTATACGAGCACTTTACACCGTGCGAGCGTTCTGCTTATAAGGTTTCTCCTGCTCACAATACAAGCACTCGGCATACTGCAAGCAGCACCTCATTAGTCGTAGGGGCTTCGGGTCTTTACACCCCTGGCCCAGTACACCCGGACGGTGTGCACCGTCCTCCGCACTGTTCCTTAGGCGGGGGACTTGTCAGGCCGCCCCGGCCCAGGTGACAGCCTGCAGGGTCGTCACACCCTGGTATGCTAAACTAAGTTTCAATTAGCAATCGTGCGCATTTGAACTCTATTAGCAGTATAACGCAATTACTACTTAATATTATTCTATTTATTAACAGATTATTATTATAATAATTATTATTATTTAACTTTAAATAATAATAGCTTTCTTATTATAAGCTATATAGTAAAGGTAATTTCAGTTACAAATTTCACATAAAAAACTATACATAATGCCGCTTTATTTAGTTAGGTTTGGCTATGTTTTATATTTTAAATATCTATTTGTTTGATTTTTTTTTCAAACGCTGATAACTCCTAAACCGTAACCCTAACCCTGAATCCAACTCCAGATTTGGATTCCCGGTTACGTGAACTATCTGAAACCATATTATTTTAATTTTCATCACATGATAATATTTAGCCCGAGCGGACCCACTTTTGATAAGGAACCGACCAGTTCGCAGACGAGTTGATTTTTCTTATCAATTTCCAATAGTAATTTCTAATAATTTCCTATACTAATTTTTTAGGAGACTCCTAGTAACAAATTGTCCTCCGGACAGGATTAATAACTATAAACTTATTAAAGAATTACCATATTAATTCTATTATAAATAATATAAGCGTATTCATTATGTTTATTAAAATTGAAGCTATGACCTCAGAACCTGCTCACTGGGTGAGAGTCTAAGGTAGGCCAAGTCTACGTGGACAGAGGTAGGTGACCTCCAATGAGAGAACCCGCACTCCGCCTCACTGGGTGAGAGTCTAAGGTGGGTTAAGTTACCTCACTCAGTGGGAGAACCCGCACTGCAATTTTAGCCCCCAAGAGGGTGGAAAATCAACGACACCCATTTCGCCTTCCACTGTAAAAACTGAGGGAGGTGAAAGGTTGAAAGCAGTTGCCACGACAGAAGCGACTGTTTCTTTGTAGATTTGGAAGAGCGACGACGCACGGGCGAACAAGGGTAGAAGCGGCAGATTTACTCGACAGATGACGTTCTGGATGTCAAATTGGTTCCAGTTTGGCGTTTTCGCAGGGATGCAAAGGTGAAGGCCAGAGTAATCATGCGCCAGACCCACAAAATCTGTAAATGCACTACACTAGGCCTTGACCCGAAGATATGGCTCAATGGAACGCACTCAATTGACAACATGACGCATCGCATGGCCCTCCACAAGATTCATCCAATTGCCGTGTCCCATCGCCGTGCCTATCGCCGTGTCCCATCGTCCACACTGTTGTCGTAGCAACTGTCCTGGGCAGTGTCCTCCGGCCTAGACGTTCTTGGTTCGAATGGCAAATGGGATTCGGCGTTGCTTAACGCCCATCATCTATTCTTGTCAGCCTAGCTCATACGGAAAAACGGACAACATACCGCCGACGGCACCACAGGAGCGCGGCGACCTGTCATCTTCTAAATGGCCAGGCCGCCCAGGCCGCCAAGGACGAATGGAGTTGCCGCGATGGCGACAGCGACGCTGCCCGACATGAAGGCGTCATTTGTGGTGACTGCCGTGCTTTTCTGGAGCCGCTCCATAGCGGCCTTGTCGAAATTGCCCTTGAGCTTGACGCTGGTGCGCCAGCCAAGGCCGCCGGCATGGGAGACGAAATTGAAGTGCTCATCGCCATTCTCGGCGGCAGCCGAGTCTGATGCGATTGCGTTAGTAATTGAGGGGCAGAGGCGATTCAGTCACGTATACTTCAAGATAGCTTGAATAGTCTCGGCCATCATCTTGTCCTGCTCGTGAGAGATGGTGTCGCAATTGGCAGTGATTGAGTTGCAATGGTTGCAAGAGGAAGAGGGAATAGACGCCATTTTAGACATGAAATATATGGGCCCGCTGAGTCGTCCAAATATGCGGGTCTGCTGAGTCGTCAGGTCGATGATGTTGTCGATGATGTCGTCGATGATATGAAAAGCAGAGAGAAGTTATAAAGTGGGGCAGTTGACAGGCCCGTGCGTGAAGTGTGCAACGCCCTGCAGCACGGATTACCCGCCAAGTGGTTTCCTGCAGGGACTGTTGGTTGTGACCCACCCTGTGGCTAGCGACTCACCCGAACAGCTTGGTGCTGCACAACCTCGGGACAACCTCGGGACTTCAACAACAGGCGCTCGGACGTTTTCTTTGATAGTGACGTCACCCAAGAAGACGGCTTGGGCTTTGAGTAAGTAGAAAGCTCTTTCTCATCGTTGATTGAATTTTCCCTCCTTCACTTGGTTACGCTACTTTCAGAACTTCGAAATGGCGATGCTGAATCCCTCGGCCCTCTCTGGGCAGGCGGGCAAGCATAACGCTGACCTGACATCTCAGATCTTTTTAGACAGTCCCTCGTTCGATGAGGTTATCCAATCCATCGCCGACGCGATCGCTCGTGAATCGCCAAGCGGATTCCGTCTTCTTTTTCGCTGGGCGGCCGACGACGTCGAAAATTTCCATTCTCAATTGTCGCAACTCCCCCAACGCGACGCCATCTCACGATTCGAATACGACTACCGATCTGGCATCTTATCTCTCACCATGGGTGAATCGAAGGGCCATGCCTTGTGGGCCCTGTACCTCTGCTTGGTAATCCTTCAGAAGATCCGGACCATCGCCCTCACCACAAGCGACGAGGCAGTCCGTGAGGCGGCAAACAAGATCATCACCATCGGCACGGCCGCTATTAAGGTCAAGGGGAAGTTATGGAACCAACCCGATGTCTCTTTTGCGTCGTTAGGCGATACGACTGAAGCGACTGTTGTCTTTGAGGTGGCGTGGAGCCAGTCCCAACAAGACGTCGAGGACAAGGCCGAGAACTACATTAATGGTAGCAATGGGAAGATCCAGGCTGTTGTTATCCTAGATGCCCTGTATCCAGATCTCGAAGAGGCAGTGGTAAGCCTCTTGGTAGCTGCTCACGACGATGGCTTCCGCTGGGAGCAGCGCAGACAAGTCATCCACAGCGATCATCTCGAGCAGCCCGATGGGGTAGTGGGGCTGTACCTCTCGGACTTTTGCGGCCCTTCTGGCCTGCCGGCAGCATATTGCCGTCCTCCAGCTGGAGTATCCCGGTTCGTTTTTCATTCATCTTTTTATCTTTTTCTTCCAGCCATTTTAACCCGAAGTATCTCCACAGGAATCCCGTCATGGCCATCTCTTACCGAGTACTGGGGGCGATTTTCCGTGCGGCCCGGCATGCCCAGTATCCTACGAAATATCAGCTAGAGCAAGAGGATCACGATATCTTATCGTCGCTATTGCCGCAGGATTCTGAGGAACTGCGTCACCACCTCCAGGTGGGTAACCTCGATGAAGCTGAGCGGGGACGTCAGGAAGCTAATTGGAAACATCAGGAAGCTGAGCGGGGACGTCAGGAAGCTGAGCGGGGACGTCAAGAAGCTGAGCGGGGACGTCAGGAAGCTGAACAGCTTCTTGCTGCGACCCAGCAGCAAGTAGCTGGGTTGCAGCAGCAGCTGGCTAACCGTACGTAGCTGTTGGTCGGCTGGGAGGAATAAGACTTTTGCGAGACGGAGAGGGATGAACTTTAGGGCTACAAGGTGTTTGAGCGGGCGAGCTGAAGTAGATGCCCTCTTTATGCTACAAACCTGACAAGTTTGATATCACCCTTCATAGGCATGGTCCTTGTATCCTACGTCGCCATCATCATGATCAACAGCGCTCAGCTTGAGGGTTGACTTGTCCGGTTTCCAGCCTAGCCATGCCCAGGTTGGAAACTCGGGCCGGCGGACAAGACGAGTCTGGATGCTCTTGCGGAATGACCAAGATAACCCGTAGACAAAGGTATCGGTAGAGGTAAACCTGGAATCGGCCGGGTAGAGAGGTAGGCCAAAGAAGTTTTCGATTGGTGGACTTTCAAAAACGTCGAGGACACCCTGAAAAGCGTCCAGAGCATCCCTCTCGAAAGTGAAGTCCCAATCCGCAAAGTTTCCTACGCAGTTCTCAAAGTCCGCCACCGAGGTTTCAATCCTCTCTATTGGAAAACCCAACCGGTACAGGGAGTGATAGCCATCCGGGTCGACATGGTGAGAGTCCATAGCACCACGAGGCATACTGATGCTTTCCATACAGTGCATTTCCTGACACTGAAAGTAAAGCTGCGTTTTAAAAAAGACAAGCCGGCGTGTAGAGAGCAGGCCCTCTTGGTATGTCTAGCCGCGCGAGTTCCAGTGAGACGAGCGAATCTCTCGATAAGTATCCGCCGTCAATGGGACGAGCGTGTGCGACCGCACCTTAACAATCAACCCCGGGCAAGCTGTGGTCTGGATCGATACACGCCACCGCGATAATAGTGAGCCTAGAAAATGAATAAATGTCGCCCATATTTTGAAGCTGCATCCGTCTCAAATTTTCATCATGCTAGGGGATGCAATGCTTGTCCACCCACTGGTAACGATATCCCAGCCCTCACGTAACAGCCATGGCGTCTTCAATGAGCGGCGGTAGGTTGATCGGAAGCTCCTTTCCGGCTACCGGCAACGTAGCTTGCACTGATGTAGCCGCCTTTCCCCAGCAATAGCTAAGCGCGACGTACTCAAACCCGCTGCCTTGTTCAGCTTCGGGCGGCTCTGAGAACATACGCCGAAGGCAGTCTATAAGACGTAAACCAAGAATACGCTTCTTTGTGATTGGGCAGCAGGTGGTAGAGTGATTTCCCGCACAGAATTCGAGCCAGGTTCGAACAAGGGGGAGATTGGCCTGCTGAGATACCGACCGGAGGTGAGTGTTTTTGATAGACGAAAAGGCAATTCCCCGTGATAGCCTACAAGGCTTTTAGGACCTCTCAGCTGTAGAATGATCCCCTGACCTGTATTTTCACGCAGAAGGGCCGACGCGGCGAAGGCGTGGAGCTTGATAGAGCCGGCAAGTGTGGTATCGCTCACTGTCACACGAATCCAATCCCTGAATAGCCTCCATACTAGCGATCGGTCCGATCGCTGGTATTCTATCGAATTACTGCGTGGTCCATTCCAGGCCACAACAACGGAGGAATGGAACTACCCCATTGTACGCAGTATTTAGCGGTTGGAAGCCCTCGGCTTCCAACGATTGAAGCAATCAACACACTCGTTTTTTCATGACAGAGCCTTCGATCCACAGCGTGCAACACTCAGGCCATATACCTCTCGATACGCGGCTTTAGGGTTCCTTGAGCGAGGCAAGACCTGCTCCAAAGAATATGAAAAGTTAGATAAGTCGACGAAGAAGCGGAAGACTGGACATGAGCGTGTAATTTGAGGGAGGGTTAGAATTGGAGCGCCCGGCCAGGAGCCCTCCAAGTCCCCGATATTGGAGTTGAAGATGCGGTCCCAATCCAGTCTCCCACAGAAGGAACAGAGGCCCGGTTGGCAAGATCGGACCATATCAGTCATGGGTGTTGATACATTCGTGTTGTCTTCTTCTCTTGCTACCGCTGGATATGCCGGGATCGAGGGCCTCCTCAAGCAAACAAGCCTCTCGTTTTGGGGGTTTCGGCCTCTTCGCACTTGAATACATGATCCGTTGGTGTTTGAGGAATGGGAAAACAAAGTTGCTGCTCGTGTGGTGTCAGGCGCGGAGGCAAATGACGAAATGTCAGGGCCACATGAGTCATGGCCCACCTGCGGTGAATAAAACAGGGTGCACCTGATTCGCAGAGCTGGGGCTGCTGCAGCCACCAAATTCCCCACCCAGAAGGAAGAAGGAACAAGAGTCAGTGCAGCAGTGGTACCAGTGGTACGCAGGCCCAAACTGAAACATGATTGGTGAATAAAAGGTACAGCCTGCCTGCTGTGATGAAAAAACAACCCGAACCGCATTGCTTGATTTGGTGCCTAATGGTTGTCGACGCCAGCCCCTTTTCCACTACCCCATTGTCACACGCTGAACGGCTCCCACACCTCTGACTGGCCGCACCGCGATGCATCCAGCCCCACCAATGTGTCTTGGCATTGTAGGTCTTGGCACCCAGCCCATATAAAGCGAAATCATACAGCACGGACAGCGATGCTAATGAGCATGAGGAGGAGGTTGCCGAAGACCTAGCTCTGGGCCTTCCCGGCATTGAGACCTTTACATCCACGGTTGCTCCAAATAATAACGATTTCTACGGTGGCCAGGGATAATTCCGACCAGCTTTATGAAGACACCTATGCACAGAGAGCCTGCCGTTAGCCGTGCAGAATTACGTCGAGGCATCCTACCTATATAACGACCTCGTGTCCAAGGCCAGGGAAATTCTTTTGGCCGTGCAGAACTTGGTTCGTGCTTCGGCGCGCATGTGATTGTAACCCCGCTTTGCTCCCTTCACCCTACCCCGCCCAAAATCCCCTAACGAATTTGGACACCTGCAAACGCGGCACGAACTTGACAAGCACAACCAGCAACCTTTATTTTCTTTTTTCCTTTTTTTCAAGATAGGATGGCCACGAGAAGCTATTTCGAATCGATTACGTCCAGGAGCGCTCTGGAAAAGCACAAGCATAAGCATCCACCGCTCTATCGGAACCCCACGTTACCAGTAGCAAGCGACTGGGGGATAGAGGAACTCTTCACCAGCCGCGTTGTCGTCAGCCCCCGCCACCATCGCGTCCTCCCCTACCGAGCTCTCTCATCCGAGGCATTCCTCAAGCCCCCTCCCCGCCTGCCCAGCGGCGCCGAGCTGTCCAAGATCATCACTCCGCTGCCGCCCGGAAGCGAAGCCCTGACCGAGACGGAGCTGGTGCACCAGCTGGGCGGTACGGCGGGTATGTTCTGGGCGGCGCTGCGTCGCTTCACCAACCCTCAGGCTCTTTCTCCTATCCACGACGCTGAGATGCGCAACCTTGACGGTGCGGATGACGTGGGGGGCGACCATCCCCCGTCTTCCCCCGTCCTACCTCAGACGCAACGCGCCCGTCGTCGCCGGGCCTAGTAACAATACCTAGACTACGTTGATGGTAGTCGTATCAAGATCGCTAGTAGTAGCCCGATCGCTAGCTCGTAGCTTAGCAGCTCCATGTCCAGCGACTACATCTCGCGTGAAGAACAGGGGCGCAGGGCTCTCGCCGAGGACGCCACCGTAGAACTCGCCTCGGCTTTCCTGAGGCACACTTTGTTCCAATGCCCGCTGTAGCAACATGTTACAACCGCTTATCCGGAGGATGTGCTGCTCGAATTCTTAGGCATCCGGCGGCGCATGGTTGCCATCCTGAGGGGCGGGACGCTCGCTTTCGAGGCTACCGCCGACGGCGAAGTTGCGCTCCTGCGCAGGGACGACGGCGTAGGCCGCTTTATCAGCCGCGGGGAGGTGCTTGGACTGCTTGAGGCCAAGAAGCGCCTCACGGTCATCCGCGAGGGGAGGCCGGTGATGACAGATCAGGTCCTTGGCCAGATGGTCGGCGAGGCGATTGCGCTGCGGCTCTCCCTCTCCGCGGTCGATCCATCCCAGGGCAGAGAGTTCGTCTTTCCCCCCGTTTACCTATTCTTCTCCTTTCCTCTGTCTTCCCCCCTCTCTATTTCTCTTTCTCCCTCCCTCCGCTGGCTACTAATAACAAACACTTGAATAACTTTGACTTGATTCATAATAGCATCATCTTGATTATCCTAACTACGCAGCAGTACCTGAGATTCCTAAGCTTTACCATACCCGACGCATATGTGGAGAGGCTTTTGTTTCACTCCAGCTTCCAAGACGATGTCGCGGATCATAGGAATGACTGTTACCCCCTAGCAGAGAGAGCACCAACCCAGTAATAGTGGGCTCCCTGTTCATCAACAGCCACACGATGAGCCGCTCCATTATTTAGGGGTGACACCTCCCATCCCTCTCACAGCGCTTTGCAATGGGAAACGGAGGACCAATTGTCTTCCCGATCCCGAATGATTGAATGAGTACTTGCTTGCTGTCTCAAAAGGATACCTGGTACTGTACGCCTGTCCTCTCCAACGTCCGCCGCTATTTCCCGAGCGCCAGCTGACCATCTTCAGTTTCCTCCCCTCTGACCACAATGTCCAGGCTCACGGGCGGCCCGGAGGACGTGCAGCACACCGTCACCGAGGAACCCATCGTACGTCAGCCGCTCTTGTCCGTTACAGCATTTCACTAATTCAGCCCATGTGCTTCAGGATGGCTGGGAGATGGTTACGCTGGACATACCACTGGCGGAACCGGCTTGTCAGCAAGATTTTGGCGAATCTGATCTTGATGTCGCGCTTTCGCCTGGTTTCTCCCCATCGATGACCACGGACAGAAACCCTTCGGATGACGACACGTCGCCAACTGTGCCGCTGAGTTCGGAGGCTGCTAGGTACGAGTTTGAGTGTGGCAGGAGATATCATGGTTATCATCACGGCAGTACGTCCACCATATCTACTCACTTCACCGATGCTGATGCTATTCACAGAATACTGCTTTCCGAATGATGAGGTGACGCATTTGACAAAAGAGTTCGGTCTCCCATTTGCTAACCTGTGTCATCTATTAGCAAGAACAAGCAAGACTTGGTACGTTTTCCTCCCCAGGTAATTAACATTTGTCGAAGAGACACGTTATTAATCTCAGGAGTAGAATTTCAACATCGCATGCTCTACGGCCTTACCATGAAAGGCAAGCTCTTTCTGAGCCTTGGGGGCTAACACGCGAAACGGGTCCTTGACATGGGGGCTGGCACCGGAGCCTGGGCCATTCAGTATGGTAGGTCTCCGCTGGCTATCCTTACTTTCTAGCAAAACCCCAAAGTAACAACCGCCACAGCGGACGCACATCCTGAGGCGGAGGTCATTGGCGCCGATCTCAGTTCCATTTTCCCCCAATTGTTTGTCCTGTCCTCATCCAGAGACTGATGCAATCGGCTGACTAGACCCTAGGGTACCACCAAACGTTCAATTCGTGGTTGACGACCTCGAAGATGAGTGGAACTGGGCAAAACCGTTTGACTTCATCGTGGCTTGATTTCTCTCTGGTTGTTTCAAAACACCGCTAGGCATCTTCACTGAGGCATACAAGTACTGTCGCTGTAGTGTATTGTTAATAGCCTAAGCTGACCTCTTCCAGTCACCTTGAGCCGGGAGGCTTTATCGAAGTACACGACATCGACGTTGTCCCTAGGTCGATGGGGGGGACGTTGGACGGCACTCACCTGCAAGGTTGTATGGAACTGATTGCACAGGCGGCGGAATTGAACGAAAGGCCACTAAGTTGTGCCCAGAACTATGAAGGCTAGATGAAGGGCGCTGGGTTCATGCAACTCAAGAAAGAGGTGTTCCCTTGGCCACTGAACGGGTGGGCAAGGCCACCTCACAAGCACATTGGATTACTAAACGAGCGTAATTTCTCCCAGTGGCTGGAAGGGCTCTGCATGGCGCTCTTCACAAGAGTTCTTGGCTGGACTGAGGAACAGGTCCGAATGTATTGCGCGGAGGTGCAGAAGGAACTCTCGGATCCAGAGATGCATGTGTACTTCGAGGTGTAAGTAGTCCCCCCCAAGGCGTGATGTCTTGCCCAGCTCTCCTGAAACCTGCTGATTCCAATGTAGGGTTGCTATTTACGGTTGTAAGCCAGGCGGTGAAGATGCTGCGCTAAGGACTGGAAATATGGGGAAGTTGCCTTGTGTTTCATAATGTGGAAGTATTGAGGTTGTCATTGCTGTATCTGTAATTGCTCGTTAATAATCCTCCTGAGCCCGGCGTGTCGAGGTCTGGGGTAGTGGTGATTCGCAATGAAGGAGCTGGGTAGCTTGGGGTGGGAGTTCAGGGAGCCTGAGCAACGACTCAAGAGTGACAAGCGAGCTTCTCCTGCGAAAAGCACCCGGGTGCCAAAAATACTCGGACGGGTGCAGTGATTTCGGAGTCATCCCCCCCGAGTCCTCCTCACCCCAGCAGCGCGTTGGCCGTGCCGGCAAAAGTTCTTGGCGTTCGGAAAGTTGACCTGCTAACTACTCAACCGTCGTGCTCGATCCCTCCAGCTGGCTTTCCACTACCGGCAACGCTGAGTTGGTTTGTCTCGCTCCGATTGCAGCTTTTCGAGCATGTGCGGAAGGCTGTCTGTAAGCCCGTCCAAGGTTGCCAGCTGTCCCTTCACACGCAAATTGCTTGACTGTTCAATAACCCGCCACGGCGAAGTCTTTCATCATGATCATCCAGCTGCACCACCTGACCCTCTCCCTAGGCGCCGCCCCGCGCTACCTCCCCAAGCTGTTCCATGAGCAGCTGCGGTTCGTTGCCATCTCGCCGGCTTGCTCGCTTACCCTCTCCACGGTTAACTTACCGTGTACGGCGTTTGCACCGTCTCCTCGTCGAGCGAGCCGCCTGCGGCCCTGTTTGATGCCGTTGGCGCGCCCACTTCCATCCTTCCACGAGTTCACCGAGAGGCTAGCGTCTGGCGAAAAAGACAAGCTAAACCACCGGATCCAGCTGCCTCTGCCTCTGCTGCCGCCGGGAAGCTCGTCAACATCGGCGGGCCGCTTCGTTTCGAGCCAATCCTCACGCATCGCCTCGTAAAAGCCTGTCCGGACACTGGGAGCCCTGCCTGTCGCCATTTTCAGCGGTCTAGGCGGCGGTCACTGCTAGGTAACTGGTACCTTGCTGTTGTGGGGGCGTCGAACCCTGTGTCCGGAATTAGCGCAGGGCCAGCGGCTTGCCTCCCATCCAACTATTGCGTCTCATCCAATTAGGGATGCTCCTTTTGACTGTCCTTCGACCTTGATGTTTAACAGCTTATAGAAGCTCTACGCTCAGTTCAGTTGACGTGAAGTTGACCCACAGGTGGGAGCCGAGGCAGGGAGCAAGCAATAGGAGTCGCCAGCACTCGATCTGCCTACGCTACGATGCGAGTGTCCACGGAGGGGGTTGCCGGCTAAAGGTGTGGTCGACCATGGCGTCGACAAATCACCCGTCGTTCATAAACAAATGCCACCCAAATAAGGGGCTTGGGAGCACGAGAGGAAGCGATTGTATTAATCACGTATCCGCTAACGTAGCTGTAGCTACCTACTCCTGGAGATGGATCCAGTGGACGGACTGGCTGGGCCTCCGTTGTCCTGGCCGATGCCGAACCTCTGAGCGACGACGAAAACGGTCAACTCGGTGAAGATCCCATCACGAAGATACCTCTGCCCATACCAAGCCCACGGTCATCCTCCCCTTCTCCAACCCGCCGCCTGGACATCCTCTCATAACCACCAATCCCCATCAAGACGAGGCACGCAACTTACGCTCCGCCAGCCGTAACGCACGATCTTTGTTGCATATCTCTCGGGTCAGCTCGCGCAGCTCTTGGTCTTTGTTGCGAAGTGTCTCGCGCGTCTCTCGCGATTCCTTCTGTAGATGCACAGCTTGGTTGTCCGAAGAAGTCTGGCGCTTCTTAGCCTGCGGCTTCTTCTGCAAACCAGCGTTCTTGATATCCGCCTCCGACTGCCGCCGGCATGCCTTTTGAAGCATCTCTACGATACTGGTAAAAGGAATACGGATCTGTGCATCGCTGCTAGCGTTCCTATGTGGCCTATTAGCAGTGACTCTAAGGGGGAATGAGGAAAAATATATACGGTTGACGAGTGAGCGAAGGCAGATGCTGATTCGGGAACAGATCGAAAATGTAAATGCCGATGCTTTCCGTCTCCTGCGATAATGGTACCTAACGCATCATCGTTTGAATAGTACCATGCCGATCCATCATCCAGACGCTGATGGTAGAGCGTTCCAGGTTTTCTGCTGTCTTTTTGGCAACGATCAATACCAGATGCGTAGTAAAGACGGACACAAATGACAACTTTGACTCCGCTGTCCTTTGCGCGAAAGTATTGTTGATAGCGGTCCTCGGCCTGCTTGTAGCTGAACTGGTGGGCGTACATGACCTCGACCACAAGAGGCGGGGTCATCCTCGTCGAAGCAGATAGCGACGTCGGCGGTAAGGTCGATAGTCGGTAGGTCGTCATTATCTCTAACCTCGGTCGAGATGGGGAAGGGGGATTCGTTAAGCTGCCCAATGGTAGCGTTCTCTGTCCATGCCTTCGTGATCTAGCGATAGAGAATCCGACTAAAGAACGAGACCGCGTGGCGGTAGATGAAAGTTGTCTTCGATTTGAAGTAGACAATGTCGCAACCGTAATCGCTCGGGCCGACATCGCAAGGGAGCTCTGTCTGGAGAAGAGTGAGATACTCCTCTGGTGAGACGAAAAAAGCCATGCCTGCAAGAGGCTCGCGCGGGGAATCATGATCCAACTCCTCGAGCAGCTCCATCAGATCTTGGAAACTACCAGGAGTAAAAGGATCGGCGAGGATATCATCGCGGGGACCGCCGGGGGGAAGAAGATCATTGAAGGCATCGCCGTGGGTGCCGCTGAGGGCGTCGTGATCCGCCATGATGAACGTGTGTTATGTGGAGGGGAAAGACGCGCACTACTTACGTTATTTGGGGTTGCCATCTTGATCGATTACGCGCTCGCATATAGAGGAAAGTTGTGAAAATTTGGAACAGTGCTAACGCAAAGGGGAAGATTGTGAAAATTGAGAACAGCGCTAACGCGAAAGGGAAACTGACTTTTTGTTCGAGGTTAGATAACGGCGCATTTTCTCTGGCAAACAAAAAAGAGCGGAGTCCCTCCTCTTCAAAACTTTTCAAGGACTCCCCGACCAATCAGAACTGGTTATCCTGACCCTCCTCTGTCCCCCACCGAACCCCTCCTCACACCGCGCCCCACCCGGCAATATGACGACAAAGTTTTCTAGCCTCGTGCGCGACGCGCAAAAAATCGAGGCCAAACTCGAGGTCGTCGAAACTCGCATCCTCCTCCTCGACGAGAACCTCGAGTCCGTCCTCGGCTCCCTGCCCAAGAGCCCTTGCCTGTCAGCCAGTGGGAACCGAACCCCTCGCCCACTCCTACCCCTC
>Ga0247770_1000912_pt1 | contig 26552 bp, 43 predicted proteins | sample UWRJL136409B6_FD_179943 | JGI IMG/M metagenome (GOLD analysis project Ga0247770, IMG submission 179943) | Plant litter microbial communities from Arlington Agricultural Research Station in Wisconsin, United States - UWRJ-L136-409B-6 | ecosystem: Environmental > Terrestrial > Plant litter >... | reverse complement strand
TGGGTCTATAAAATATTAAACATACCCAGATTAGGGCTTATTCACCCATAACCCAGTAGTACTCGCTAATACATAGCGGCCGCGACTTCCACCTTGTCGATCTGCAGGACAAGGTTGTTGGCACGTGCACGCCGTTGCTCTTTGGGCAGACTGAGATCGACTGCCATTATGCTCCTGGTGCTGACCGCTATTATCGCATGGCGTATTCGTCATTCCTGTGCAACACAAAGTCGACCGTATGGCCCGAATAAGGTAGATAGTGGCGTTGGAAAGAGGACGGGAGTCTTTCAAGGCGAGCAACCGTTCACTTGAGGGGATTGGAGGAGCTGCTTTCTTCAGACTGAACCTTCGTGCCTTCCAAACAGAGCTCTTTCCCTGACACACCGTGGCCCATGTGACATCACAATCGAATGTGATCGGTGAATTTGATCTCACACGAATGTCCACCGAAGTTCTTCACTCTCCTTCACCTCTCCCATTGGCACACAAAGTGCGTCTGGAGATCCTTCAGACACTCCCATCCCTTGTACCATCAACCACCCTCAACCTACACCAACATCAATCAACGAAGTCTAGCCACCATGAAGCACTTTGTCCTTCTCACGCTGGCGATGCAGCTCTTTGCTGGCTGCGCAATGGCAGACTTCTACCTCTACACAGTACGCTCCCACCAACAGGCCCTCCCCACCACCACAGTGATGCAACAACTAACACGTTCGGAAGTACTGGACCCAAGATGATTTGATGCGTTCGCGTTATTTCCTCTTCGTTCGCCCCGCCGACGTTCCTCTTTCGTGCGAAAAGCTCGTGGGGTCTTTCAAAGACATGTGGCTTCCCATCGAGGATTGTAGCGGCTACTGGGGCATCTGCTGTGATGGAGCCGGCTGCGATAGCTACAATTATGACGTCTCAAAGGTCAACAGAATCGAGATGCACACAAACTGGGGCCACTACACCTGGTATAGGTACGGTAACAATCACCTCGTGGACACGCAGAACAACGTCGTTGGCACTTGCACAGCGGTGCCAATTGGGACAGATGCACAGAACTGCGATCTTCTTGACAACAACTATCGTCAACGAGGAGAACAGATCTTGCACTGCATTGCGAACTCAAGCGTATGGCCTGCGTAGAGGCTAGCGAGAACGGCGAGTCTTGCGGAAGGGGAGACGATCATTTTGGCCGAAGGAATCGTTATTGCCGGATCAAGCCTTCGTATCTGAAGAGATATCAATATTTCTGTGGCTTTCCTGTAATTGGAGGGGCTGATATTATTGCATCTACCTAGTCTAGCCTTCGTATCTGAACAGAGATCAATTCCTCTGTGATGCCTTTCGCGCTCTACGCGACAAGAAAAAAGTGGCACTGGCAAGCCATGTGAATTCTGGCAAGTGACTGAAGCCTCCATGCGGCGAGGTTAACTCCGAGAATCTATTGATTACGCCGTCATTCACTTTCTTCGTTCTTTCCTCACGGCCTGGAGTATTTAACCACCCAAGCCATTTCCCATAGCAGGCTTTTCCCTTCAAGTCTAACCAACACGCTCACCATTTTTTGCTCACCTGCAACAAAGGGTGCCCAGAAGCTCACAGATTTCCATCAAAAACTAGCAGCACCGACACGTCTTGACCACCTCACACATCCACTCGAGTCAATATCAAAGCTATGATGAAGCTCTTCATCCTACAACTGGTGCTGATGATGCAGCTGCTTGCGGGCGGCACGATTGCTCAACATGAGGGTTCTCGGTATTTCCTCATCTACAAAGTGAGTGCTTCGCCCTTTGGGAGCCCAAGTCGGAAGTGAGCTCAACGCAACTGACAACATGCCACCCTACAGTCTACAACGTTCTGGGACGACATACGCCTCAAGGATGCCTTCCTCTTCGTCAGCCCCTGGCACGTCCCATACAACTGCTCCCTTATTGTGCACCCCGAGCAACGCTGGCAGCACATGGACGACGTCAGCAGCGAATGGGGCGTTGCCTGCGACGGTCCAGGGTGCGACTCAAGAAATACCTAAAACGACGACATCATCCGGCTCGAGTTCTACCCCAGCTGGGGCCACTACACGTGGTACCGGTGGCCGAGCCAGGAGCTTCTTGACGCCCATAAAAAGGTCATGGGTCATTGCGCGATGCATCGCGAGGCTGGGCTCCGGGATTGGGATTGCCCTCTGGACGAGGAAAATCCGACTGATACCTGGCGTTGGAAGGCGTGGATGGCGATAGTGTGCACGACGAATGTCACATGGCCTGGTTCAGGCTGGTAGGGTGGGGAGGCCTGAGAGGACATGACCACACCATCAAAATGAGATGGGTACCTATTTGAGATTCGAGCACAATGGTAAGGTATTTAGCACAATACTAACGTGTTCAATTCACCGAGTGAACAAACAAATATTGCACTCGTGAAAGGGGGCCCAATTTGCAGCCGCGCGGTCGTGTAACCAACAGCCTCAAATTCCGCTCTGCGGGCAAAGAGCTCGTGGAAGTCAGAAAGCATTACTTCAAATGCCTTGCCGAGGCGATGTGGGTGTCTTCAGAGTATATATTCTCGTCTTTCCTTGAGAGATTCCTCTCCGACAACGGCAAGAGCTCGTGGGTGTTTACTTGCGATGGACCCGGCTGTCTCTGGGAGAAGAGGGATTCGTTTAGGATTAATCGCTTGGAGTGGCATACCAGCTGGAAGCATTTGAGTGAGTTTCTGTCTTTGTGTACTGGGGTTTGGTGGCCAGAATGGGGATAGAGTATAGGGGGTGTGAGAGCACTGAGGTGTAAGCCGACATTGGTGATTTCACAGCGTGGTATAAGGCCCGGGACAGCAAGGTTTTCGACACCATTGGTAGGTTTGCCGGGAATTGTACACCGATTGAGAAGGGTGAGATGCTTTCACGCCAAAAGCTAGGCAAGGTGGACTATAGGAAGAGGTAGGGTGACAAGTTGATGCATTGTGATTTGTTTGTGGGTGACTGGGACAACTACCACGTATGATTAGGATGGGTGTTCTGAACTGGTACGGGGAGGGGGGTATTGTGGTGTGGGTTTTTTTTGATTCAGAAGCGAGGGGATATATGTTGTCCTTTGGAATCATTGTGATACTGGAGTACTAGCTTTGGTACTGCTTGGTACATTGGGTGTTGAATAATGTAGCAGGTCTCACGAGCAAGACTTATTGTCACCTGATCGCCAAAGTGCTGTCTACCTAACTTCCTGCGCCATCTCGCCTTTTTTGTGCAGCTAACTCTCCCGCCCTTCTGATCCCCAGCAGATGTCAAAGCCTCGGCGGTATCGGTAGGTAAAGTTTGCCCGGAAATAAATGACCAGTGACCTGCCCCACAGAACCCCCGCTGCAGTCCATATCCTCGGCGGACTCAGCTCACCTGCGCGGAGCCTACCAGATGTTCGCCTCGCAGAAGAATGACTTGGCCCCTAACCGTCTTCTGCCGTTGAGGTCCGCGACCGTGCTGTCTTTCCACGTGCAGTTGAACATGTAATTGTTGACCGGATCCTCCACCAAGGGATGACACGTGCCCACTTCCCTGTTGACAGGATCCGCGATCTTGCCCCCGCGATCCTTGTAGTAGGCTGTGAGAGGACATAATCAGCACCATCGGTCGTATCGCACAGGTGATGAGGGGCATTTACTGAAGTGGCCCCATCCGGTATGCCATTCGAGTCTGTCCATCTTGGCGGGATCGCGCTTCTGCCACAGACATCCCTCGCCGCTGCAAGTGAACACCCAAGCGGAGCTCGCATCATCCGAGAGCGGGTAGGTGTCGACAGTCAGAAGCGCGCGGCAATCCACCACCTCGGACTCGTGGAAGAAGGCGAATCTTTGGCCGCCTAGGATGTCATTGCCATGGCCCACGATCGGCTCAACCCAGGTCTGTTTGCGCGGGATGTCATCAGTACCTATGTAGTTTCTGGACCCGTGTCTCCTTCGTGGGAGGCATCGCTATGGGAGGATGAGGCGAGACTCACGTTCCAGATGTAGAAGTTCTCGGCTGCGGTGTGGGCGACCAGCAGCTGGAAGATGGCCGCGAGGACGATGAACATCTTCATGGTGAACTGTTGCAATGTGTAAATTTTGCGAGGTACGGGAAACTATTCAGGCACATGCAGGATTTGCTTGAAGGACTCGGATTAGAAAGTTTTGCGAAGATGAGGGGTGAAGGGGTGAATTTATACTGAGAAAGCACCACCCTGACACCGCGGTTGTGGGGCTGCCGTCATTCACTCCTGCAGTTTGCCTGTCGTGTGATGCTTGGATGGATGCCTGTGGCTCGTAGGTGTGGAGTGCTAATCTCGAGGATTCGGATCGTTTTTTGCAGCGTCGCCGAGTCACCATCGCTCAGCCATATTACTTCCGTCTCAAAGAGCCACTCGCCGGCAAACGGTCAGCTTACGGCCGGGATAGGTTGGGATGATATCGGCCTCGAGAAGTGGGAGAGTGAATGATTCATGAGCCATTTGGCAGATCGTCACGGTTATTTGTTCGCCCAGGTCATGAAAATCAATCCACGTCAGGCCTGCTGTGGATTTTTCTGGATTCCATCCGTTCTCAGTGGTACCTGATGCCTGAGGTGGCTGGGATACAAACCTGCAGTTTGGAATCCCCTCTCTAGCCAAGAGTCACTCTTTTCCGCAAAACACCTCACCACACATCAACTTCCAACCGTCATCATGAAGACACTCATCCTCCTCTTCGCAGCCCTGCATCTGCTCATCGCCCCCGCTCTCGCAGACGGCTTCTACATCTACACCATCAGTCCAAACCGCATCTCCCCCACTGACAACGTGAACCCAAAGATCAACCACTGACTTCGACGAGCAGTTCTGGGGATTTTTCCATACAGAGCCTACCTGCGACGCCGTCCGCGCCAGCAAAGACATATACGGCGCCAAAGACGACGTGAGCTGGGACCGCAGTATTGCCTGCGATGGCGACGGCTGTTCCTTTGAGCATCGCGACCCGGAGAATATTGACCGGCTAGAGTTCAATACGCAGTGGGGCCATTATAGTGAGTTTTAATTTGGTCTTCATGGGTGGAAGAGTGCTGATTGTGGAAACAGCCTACTACAAGAACCGTGAGGGGAGACTGGTTGATACTGGCGATAAGGAGGTTGGGTTTTGTTTCCCTTCAGCCATTGCCGGTACGGATTTTGATTGCGTCATGAAGGACATCCCGGACGAGCATATGTTGAGGGCGATTTCACTTTGGTGCGATACTGCGGTGTGGTAGGTGGGCAGCACGACACCAAAGCGTGATACGTAGGATGGACACGTGCACCGCTTACGTGTAAGATGAGTCATCTCATATCACTGCAATTTTAGCCCTGAGGCAGGCCTCAACTCCAGCTACCCTTGTAGCCGAACCATGAAGATTGGACGAATCATAGAGTTATGCAACAGTGTCCAATGGTGTCCAATGAAGCAAATCAGGGTTCCCTTCGGGTCACGACTCACTGCTATTTTAGCCCTCAAAGAGGACTCGAGTTTTTACAAAGGCTTGGGCCAAAAGAAAGGGTTCCCTAAGCCAGTGCGAAAGATGCCTGCTTACAGTTAATGCAACCTGTGGTTTTAGTTATGGTAGGCTATCTCCTATTTAGTAAATCTTACTTACATTCTAAAAAGACCTTGCTGTATTTTGAAAAGGCCTTACTGCATTCTAAAAAGGCTTCTTTTATGCTGGAAAGGCCTGTAATGTGGTAACCCCAGGCCTTGCGGTTCCAGTATACGGCCGTGTGAGAATTCCACGAACGTGTTTTCACACGGAGATAAGAGACCTTCTTTTTTAGCCCGAGCCTTCGTATCCCTGTAATTCAACAATGAATGATGGGCCAATTACATAAGTAGGCCCCTTTATCAAACCAAACGGCTTCTTCTGTCTCAAGCCCATTCACCTTCGCCCTTTGAGTGGGAAGAACAACCGCATTCACGGAACACCAAAGACGGAACAATACAATCCCCTTGTTATAGCTCCTGGACGCCTCACTGAGCTCGCATAAAATGGGCGAGCGCCTACCAATGAATTCCTAGCGATCATCACATCAAACACCCGCATCTACTAGCTACTGACCTTGTCAACGATACCTAGGCTAACACCGACATACTAAAGACTACATCAAAACAGAAGATGGACATCATGTCAACAATTAAGTCCGGCGATTATCTAAGATCAAACTATCCTGAAGTCCCTATGCTAACACGGCCTCTGTGTCAGATGGATGAATTACGCCTCGTCCCAACGGCGAACACAGACGGGTACGTCGGCCGCACCCCCATGGACCGGCTAGTCATCTCCAATGTCCACGGTGATGCTATCGAGTGGGCTGCGTGGTATCGACGTGCCCAGGAGTAAAAATACCATGTCATTCATCGGGAGACTTTCAGCGATACGACTCAAGTTGGCACTGCCTCGGCTGGTACTCAACCCCGTCGTCCTCTCCTTGGGCACTCTCAGGTACCACCGGCTCGTCCAATTGCAAGCATGCAACGGAGGTCTGCCATCTCAGCTGCTTCGACTCCTTCTCCTTGGTCATCGCCAAGTCCCCCCAAGGGCCGTAGCCCGGAGCCGTCTATTTCCAACAGCGGATCTCCCGATCGTCCTTCACTGACACCCCCTATCCCCGGCCGTCCGACCCCCCTAAGACAACTTCGCTCTCAAAGGGTGCAAGTCTCCGTCAAGGTCTCCAACACCCCCTGTCAAGTCCAACACGGAGGATACACCTCCACCGCGAGGAAATGGATATCCCAACCTCCACCAACCTCCGCCTCAAGCACCAGTCCTGCCTCCGATGCGGACATGGGCCCCTCCCATGACTTCCTCTCGAGTTGAGACTCCTCAAGTGAGGACTTCCCCGACCCGGCGCCCCTCCTACGACATCAACCTCCCCCCTGTCAACATGCTGACCATCCAGGACATTCTCTCATCCCCAGCGCCACCCTCTTTTTCATCCCCTTCTCCTCCTCCTTGCTCTGCTCAGACAACCAGAGGCCCCCACGTCCCGGGAATCTTCACCCCCGAGGAAATCGACATCTCAAACCTGATGATGGAGATCAGGGAACTAACGACGGCGATTTACATCCCGATGAGGGGTGTGGTCATGACGGATGCTGATGCTGCTCAGCCGTGCGGTGATCCCAACTGCGAGTACTGCGAGTGCTTTGTTTGTGGCGAGGTGCCGCAGTGTCGTCGAGCGGCGAGGGAGAAGTTGAAGCGGAAGCGGGTTTAGAACTTGAACTTGCCGGGGAATGATAGTTAGGTAGGGTAGGTACGGAAACGAGTAAAGGGTGTGTTTTGCACAAGAAAGGCATCAAAACGGGCAGCATGTGACCTGAAGGTACATATAAGTAGGTAGGTAGGTGCTCATTGGTAAGTATTGATAACTTGAAATACAGACAGAGTCTGTTTAGAACAATTGCATTGTACCTGAGTGAGTAATGCTTCCATTTTCGTGATTGGCCGTTGAAATTTAAGAAAGGCGTTTACGTCCCCAGGCCCTATATTTGAATATGGGGGGTGAGTGGAGAGTGTAAGGAGAACGAGAAACGTTGCCAGTGGCTTGCCTTTTAGCCCTTCGAAGAGGTTTCCAGAGCGGCCTTCAGGTGCTACTCCTCTGCGTTGTCGAACTGATTGAGGAAGGTACCGCCCAATGTTCTGCTGTCACTGCGATTGCACTCGGCTTGATTGCTTCATCAACCTCTTATCCGCTTTCGCGGCTCCGTGGCTCTCAGCTGGCACTCGCGCGCTTTTGATTGCGAGCCAAGCGAACTTTTCTGGGTCGCGCCCGACTACAGCGATCTCCTCTTCCGATGCCATATCACGTTCCTCTACTGTTTTCCATACACGCTTCGTTTCCGCCACCGGCTGGCCAACGCAAATGCATGCCCGCATACCTGACTTCTCGCTGCGATCTCCGCTTCCGCTAACTAATTAATTTCCACAATCTGCACGTTTCAGCAGCAGCAAGCCCGGTCATCCCCGCTGCTATCAAATCTTAAGAATGTCATCCAACATTTCTGTGATCGGAAACCCCAAGTTCAACTTCTGGCTGTTCGATCCCAAAATTGGCTACAACTTGACGCATCCGTCATCGCCCAACGATGTACCCGCCGAGCGTCGCATCCGACTTTTGACCTCGACCATGCCTGTGACCATCGCCCCCGAGAAGACAGCATTGGCCATCATCGACATGCAGAATCTTTTTCTCTCACCAGCCATGTTTGGTAAAGTCAGAGGGGAGGGACATGAAGCCGAAGAGTTGCTCCTCAGCACGGGGATCCCGGCCGCACGCAAAGCCGGCATCCAGATTGTCCACCTTACTTGACGCATATCGGACGAGGAGCTCGCCGTACTCCCGCCAGTCATCTTTCGCGCATTTGGGTACTACGAGAACGGGAAGCCGTTTGGGACCGGCGGTTCGAAGGAAGTCAAAGGTGATGCGGGCGTCGGAGACGACGACATTGGACGCGTCAAATTCCCAAACGGCTCGACCATCGCCGCCGGCCGCCTGCTGATGCGCGACCAGTAGAACACAGAACTGCATAGGCCGTTGCAGGAGGATTTCAACAAGTCGCAAAAGAGTGCTCTGCCTGATAGCCGGTTCCATAAGGCCAGACTGTCCGGGTTCTGGAGAGGTTCAACGCCGGCTACCGAGTACCTGAAAAACAAGGGGATAACGACGCTGTTGTTCACGGGCGTAAACACCGATCAGTGTGTCTTCGAGTCGCTAGAGGATTCATGCACCGTGGGCTTCGACACGACTCTACTCAAGGATGGCTGTGGCACCAACAGCCCAGAGTTCGCCACCAAGATGGTCGAACACAACTGCCGTAAGTCGTGGGGGTTTGTGTCTTCGTTGAAGGCACTGGAGAGCGGTGTAGCGGAGATGTAATCAGGACCCCAGCACACTTTTATATGTAGTCAGTGGCTTTAGATTGATCCTTCGATTCAAGGTGCCTACAAACACACCCTCGAATCCATCCGAAACATGCACCGGTCTCTGTTCGCTGAGGATAGGCTTCGTATTGTTTACTTCACGCTCGGGCAACATCGCTCTGTGTGATGGGCTCTTCCCCAAATGGTCGGGCGCAGCATACGTGCCCATGGAGCTTCCTTCGCTTGGTTTTTGTCTCCAGGAACTTCACACCCGAGTAGATGGACATCTTGAACCTGACGATGGAGATGAGGGGGCTGATGACGTCGATTTCCGGCTTGTCGTCCCAGTGCCCTTCGCGTCATCCCTTACCTGAATGTCAGCCGCAAGGGTACCAAATAACAGGTAAAGATCAAAAAGCCTGCCTTGGGGTACTAAAAAAAGACAAGTGGCCACGTGGATACATCCCAACTGCACGCCCCCAGATTCGTCTCATCCAACACAGGACGAAAACGCCGTCAGCACACGATACCCCGCCTCGCCGTTCCTGCATCCCAACTTCTCCTCCCAGCATGCGAAGATCAAACCGAGCTGACCCCCCTCCCACGTTTCCCAAGCGAAGCTCTTCGACATTCGCCCCTCGCCCTCGGCTAGACGTCCCGCCCAGCCCACCGTGCAGTAGCGTCGGCCATCGGTAGTTCAGCACTCTGTTATAAGTATTCTCTTCCCCTCACACTTGCGCTCGCTTACAAGTAGCATCCTGTCCCGTCCGTCTGTCGCGCGCACTCCTGTCGTAGCGTACATGCCGCCTCCCGCGCTTTTGCCCCTTTTCTACGGTCGGGAGGGTTACATCGCCAATAGCCGAAACCTATCAGCCACCCACACCCGACACGGCACGACCTGCATATACCGCGTAAGAGAACCAAGAAATTGAAGCCAATATTTGTCCTTTATTTTTCTACCTGGACGGTTCTAGCCTGGCTTTCCGGGTCAGCTGGTACCTACCTGCTTACTTGCTTGCTCGCCCGATTGCTCAAAACCACTTCCCGTCCTGCTGCTGCTGCCGGCCCCTCTTGTCCTTGCGCATGGTGGCGCTAACCTTGAACTCGGTTGTCCGCACGATCCCACCTTGGTTGCCCCCCTCTTCGAGATCGGGATCGGGCGGGTGGGAGAAAAGCGGAGCGATATGGACCCGCCGTGACGAACGCCGAGGGATTGCGGGTGGTGGTTTTACGGGGGGTGGCGAGGGGAATTCGAGGGTGATTTCCTCCGTTGTGAGATTCTCCCATTTCAGGTCGTCTTCGAGGTAGTAGTGGAAGAAATCAGGTCTGCTGGTCGCAGGGCTGGGGACTTCGATGTGTGGTCCCATTTGGGTTCCTACTGAGCAGGAGGAGATGTTGCCGAGTTCGAAGGAGTAGCCTTCGCCGATGGCTCGGGGGCCGGTCCATATCTCGTCCGGGTGCGGACGGAGGTTGATGTGGACTGCGCGTTGTCGTAATGGCATCGCGCTGCCGTTGTAGGGGTGGTAGGGGTTGGTAGACCCCAGTTTGAGTAAGCGGTTGAGCAGGGGCTTGAGAGTCACGGCGCATGCGGCAATGATGCCAAGATTGAGCTCGAGACTATTGAAGGTGTTAGTCTGGAGGAACCAGGGTCTAACCGGGTTGTACTTACAAACCGAAGAAAGTGATGCTCGCGCGAAAGGTCCAGTCCCGCTCCTTGATGAAGCCGGTTTGGTAGATGGCCTTGACAGCACCCATTGCGACGGCGCTGGGAAATTGTAAGTAGGCATCCACACGAGAAATGATGGGGAGAGCTCGCATACAAATACCCAAGACTGAGGATGCAGATCAAGTAAATCCGCAACTTCCGCTTCATCTTGAGAGGCCAGATGATAAAGATGGGAAACATGGCAAAGAGTACGTCGGTGGTAATGTTGAACGACGTGTTGATCAGCCCAAAAACAACAAACAGCTTCATGGAGTAGCATTGTGGTTTGAGCGAAAGGTCCCAGTTGCCGGCCATTGGCGTGCAGTGGAGGAACAGCGACATGACCGCGGTGATGGAATAGCAGACAACAATAACTGGCAGAACGTTGTGTTAGCCGCAATGATCGAGGCAACCCAGATGGATGCACATACCCATCGTCACTCTCAAACACCAAGTATACCACTTGCAGGTGCTGAGTCGCAGGAGATTGAAGCCGATCGAGAGTTTCAGAAACGCCAGGGCACATGTCGCCGACACAATCGCCTGCCAGAAACCAGCGTGTCTAAAAGCAACGAGGTCGTCTTTGGATAGCGCCTCCTGGTGTCTTCCCAGACCGTGCCGGGCCTGAAGAAGAAATGCCGCCCATCCTCCTATTGCGCATGCCGCCGAGAGTACCATACATACGTCGTCTATCCCGGGAGATTTGACGACGACAACCCTCGAGTACACGCGGAGTGATACACAGACCAGCGCAAGGATGTGAAATATCGTCAACACAGCGAGGATCTGAAGCAAGTTGCTCTCTGCCGCCCTTGTCGGATCTATGGGCAATGCTGTGGACTCGGAGTTTGCTGTGGAATTTGCTGTGATGTTGCTCGGTGCCATGATGGGAGTGGCTAGCCGCAGTGAGTCGTAAACCGACAACAGTCGAGTCGAATTTAACGCAGACATGATTGAAGATTGATGAGATCATGATAAGTCCATTCCGAGAAGATAATGAAATGCCTCTCACCACCGTCCATCGCTACTAGTATGTAGGTATGGGTGAGTGTGTGAGGGTGTAAGCCTGCTCGCTCTCACACCTACACCATCGCTTATCATAGATACCGACCTCCGGCCCGACCAAATGTAAGGAATGCGTTAGTAGGAAGGTAGGAAAGTGGAGGCCTGTGCCGTCTGCCATGCATGGTTCGGAGGTTTTTGCGCCCACCGGGTCCACATCCCGTGGCTGAGGACAAATATAACTACTTGGGTTTCATCGGCCATCCCAAAGCGTCGACAATACCACCATCTCGGTCCCGGATGCCCACCCAGTTCCTTAGAGATCGTCCAAGTGTGCAGTAGTAGGTCTACCGATTGCCTAGTCGTCGAATGAGCGTGAAGTTTATGTCTCGGTTGAAACTCCCGAGTTGCGTGGCACACCTCCAGGACGGTCGACTCGCGTAGATATTCCGAATCAGGCATTGCCGAGTGCTCGCCGAAGACTCGCGAGCCTCAGCTGCATTCAGTGACTTCGAGATTCTGCCCGACTACGGTGGTGTGTCCGACGACGGAGGCAACAGCTGGCTGACTGGCGCGGATGTTAGAACTGTCGCCGTGACTTAATGGTAGCGACAAGCACTGGTGCTGGTGCAGTAGCGACATGGTGGCAGAATCCTCGTCATCATTCGTTATTGGTAGCCGCTCGGCCCTGGCGCCTGAAGATGTGGTCGCGTACATTCCTCTCTTGGCTTATACCAGATGGACGGTGGATATCGGGCAGACGTTCGAATCGAAGGTGTGCGCGTTCGTTCCAGCCCCTGAATCGCCTCGTTACTTATCAGTCAGTGTTATACATGGGAGAAACCACAAGCTGCTTGCCGACGCCGACGGGTTGTAATATTATAGGATACGCACAGCCAAACAAAATCCACCACTCGTCCTCCCTAGCTGGTATCATAAAAAGGAGACAATAAAGTTTGGTTCCGGCTCTAGGGCTTTGAGGTGTGATCCCAGGCTTGATATCACGGCTTGCCTGAGATTGAATAGTTCGGGATGCTTCTAGGCGCTGGGGTTGTAATACCATTCATCGTACCTCCCAAGAGTATGGATAGCCGCGTCGTCTTCTCCAATATTGTCAATTTGAGCTCTGTCGCGTAAATACTCGAGGACAGAGGCGAAAGGCTCGTCGCCAGAAAAAGACTTGTCGGTGGTCGAAGTGATGACGTCGACCCGAAAAGCTCTCACAAAGGGGCACCTGCGGTTTTTCGATAGTCCTGTTGAGTTTTGGAGACATGAAGCACCTCCGCCTTGGGGTGACTCGTCCTGAAAGGTTGGCTTCCTGGTCCTTCGATCCATAATCCTCCAGTCTAGCAACCAAGAAGGAAAACTGTCTACTTTGGTTGTGTTGAAGGGGCCCACGGACAGCCGGCAATGGCATAAGAAGTCTATATTGGCATACTTGTCAATACAAAACCTCGCGGCCTCGGCATACACCTTGGGGAGGCTTGCTTGATAATCAACACCGATTTTATCCTCACCCACGTCAAGGCAAAGCCACAAGAGCCCATACAGGCCGTCCCGCGGCTTGTTGGCCTGTATTGCTCCATATTTCAGCAGGGTCCAGAGCAGCGAGCAATGCTTGACAAGCCCATGGCTTTCCTTGCCACCCTGAGAGGTGAGATGGTATTGATACCGAAAGTCGTAGATATGTGTCGACGGAGCACTGAAGAAGGGCTCTGGGATGTAGGGCGAGCGATAACTATGATGTGACAAGAGCGCGCGGTGGTGGATGGGTGTGAACGCGGCTATTGATCGGCCCGGAATCATGACACAGGGGCAGTGTACGTTAAATTTTGGAGGAAGAATCAACTCTTGCTGGATTCACAGCCTATTGCAGTACTAATTCAGGAAGATTTCCAGCACTCCGCCGGCTCCCAGAATCCCGATTTCCATTCGTTTACACTAAGCATGTTCTCTGCAGTTCTATCATCGAGGGCCCGGGCTGATCGAGGTATGTGTGGGTCTCCCCACATGTAGGAAAGCGCATCGAAGAGTAAGCCTCTTCGAAAACATAGTGAGTGATGTTGCCCCGCACAGGCTCAGCGACTTCCCCTCAGAGAAGAACGAACAGTTGACGAAGGCTGGGGCCAAAAGAAAGGGTCTCTTATCTCGGTGCGAAAATTCGTTCTTAGAGTTCACAGTCTTATTCTGGGACAGTAAGGCCTTGGCTTATCACATCACAGGCCTTTTTAACATGAAGGATGGCCTTTTTAAAATGCAGGAAGGCCTTTTCGGTATTAATGCAGGTGTTTTCAGTATAGGAGATGGCTTATAATAACGACAGCCATGAGTGGTCTTTACAGGAACAAGACAATCTTCGCATTAGATAAGGGACCCTTTCTTTTGGCCCAAGCCTCGTACCCGACCTCGGTTGGCGATGTCCGCAGCTCAGGTACGAACAAGGCTCTCTGGCTGACGACCGGGACTTGGCGAGTCCGTGTCAGAAATGAATGCCGCCATCGCGCACCGAAACCCGGCATTGGAAAGAAAGAGTGACTGCCAAAAATGAACTCACCGTAGTAGCCCTTGCAGGAGGTGCCAGTGAGAGGTAACGAGCGATGCGGACTCGGACTTAGCGGGGTGCGGGACGCCTGTGGCAGGCCCGGGCAGCAGCTGAAATGCACTGCCACAGTCTGCAATTTGCTGCCACGTGCATGAAGCACCCAGCCTGAGGCCTAACGAGTTCGAGTTCCCAGTGCCTTCAAGTTGGAAGCTTCGACTCTGCCGTTCTCCCCGGCCGGGGCTTTCCACCGTGTGGCGGCCGCAGTGTGACGTTGACATCACCCTTCATGAGTTGGCACGGTTAGTTCCCAGCAGTCAAGACTGCTCGTGCAGTGCGCCAAGCCGGCCGGGTCACAACATCACACTCTGGTAAGCCGGAGAGCTTTACAAAGTTGGCAGGTGCCAGTGGCAGCGAATGGTGCACGTGCCGAAACTCCGAGGTATAACCCCTCCCCCCCCCCTTCGGATTCCGAGACATTCTCGAACTTCCGACTACGTAGTGCCGTGCCCTCACGAGTTCTCGAGTATTCTAGCTTCTTGCAAAAATCTCGGCCCTTGGCGGATTGTAACTGTTTGCTAGCGCTGGGTCGAGCACAGGATGCGTGGTTGAGAATCGGGTCACTCGCCTTTGCACACAAGAAGATCTCCTCGTGCCAGTAATTCGTTTCACGCTGTGGATGGATCATCATCTCTGTCGCTAACCCCTGCCAGTGACCGAAAGGACCGAACATTTGCGGCGGAGCTGAGAAAAGGTAGCTGCGCCCCACACCACACACAGAGCAATAGACGCCTCGGGAATGGGAAATTCCCTGGAATTGTCAGGATCATCAACAGGTAAGGAATGATAACATGCTCGTAGTATGGTGCTATCTTTACATCCGAGTCTCCATTGTACCGATGTAGCTTCAGCCAGCCTTCAGGCGACCTTTAACCACAGATTCGCTTCTTACCCGTTAGCACAACCTTATCTGCTGCCAAGCCCCGAGTTTCTCTTTCCTCTCATCCAAATCCTTGCCCAGCATCTTCCTAGGAATGATGCTATCACCAACCGTCATGTATATGTAATCGCCCTGAGGACGCAGGACCACCGGAATGGTGTAGCTAAACAAAATGGCTACAATATCGCCTAGCCTCGCATCCTTCGTGAACCACCCAAGATTTCCTTACATCGTAGTCCCCAGCCTCATTCCCATCTTCAGCGTCTTGACAATAGCCCCAGCGGCCGCCGAGGCCGCGCGATACCATCTCTTTGAGCTTCGCCATTCAAACATCCGCGGTGAAGTCGCCGACGACAACCAGTATTCAAGACTGGCACCCCCTAGTGTAAACCCAGGATGAAGTGTCGTGAGATCCATTTCGCCATTCAGTGATTCTTCCAGCGTCGGTGAGCAGGAGTAGATCTCGTCTATAATGCATCCCTTGACGAGGAGATGGCGGCCGTTCAGCTCGACGAATGGGCGTGTTGAGCCTGATGCTCTCCACTTGGCGATGCTTCCGCTGGTGGTTTGAAATTTGGCCGCTAAAGTCAAGTAAGTCATTGTCCGACCGTCGAACCATGTCTCTGATTCAAACCTAGGGGCCCGGGTTGTTAGTTGCCAATTTCATGGCTGAATCAAATGCGTGCGAGCCACAGAATTTGCCTGATGCGACCCGTTGGATGTGCAGTTTGTTGAAAACGGAGCGCCTGGAAGATAATCGCAGCCGTGATTCGCCCGGTGCTTCTGAGTCTACCACAGCCCACCACTAGTATCCCGAGCATCATGGAACAGAGAAAGGGATACAGATAGCCCTACGGCGGTGACCGAAAAGCGACAGGAGCACCATTGCTTCCACACAAGTTATCCCCTTACAGTTCCGACTTAATATAAATCCCAGGTCTCGGCATCCCAGTCTTAAGCCTCAAAGCAATGGAGCCCATATGGGCTCTCGAACTCCCTGTTTTCCACATAATATTTGTTGAACCCGGCCCGGGGGTTGCTCACAACACACTCAACCCCCGCGTTCCTCATATCGCCTCTCAGGACTTCCATAATTCCCTCCTCCGACTTGTGACCATGCCACTCATTCCAGTCCATATAACGCAGATCCAGGTCAAACACCCTCAACTTCGATGACACCCCACATCCCATCTGATTTGCCAAAGCTTCCAGAATAGCTGTCGTTGCCTGAAAGAACGCAGGCATTTCTGAATCCCCCAGTGTGCCCCTGGGCTGATACAGCAACGTCTCCATGTTGGGGAACATCTTGACGATATTTTCCCACGAACATGCATCTTCCACTCTACTACACAAGATATCCACTCGCTTCACCTCCTTCATCTCAAACGGCAACACTTCCCGCTCTGCCACTGGCAATTGCGGGACGTGCTCAAGCCCGCGCAATTGCAAGCGCTGCATCCCTGGTGCCGCCCGGAATAGCCACTCGAAGACGCCGAGGTTCATCCCGTTTCCCGTCTTCAACCTCCACATGTAGACCGTCTTTAGACTAGGGAACATCCCTTCCTTCCAAAAGAGTCCGTGATGTGTATTCACATAATCACTCCCTTTCAAGACCACCAAGTTCGGGCACAACGAGCTCAGCAAGTCAGTCGGCATCGCTTTGCACGCCCTCAACCACGCTACTCCCGCTTCAACCAGTTCCGCTTCCTCCTCCTCGGCTGCTTCGCCAGGAGCAATCCCAAACATATCAGTTCTGATCCGCTGTCGGTACCACTTCCGCACAGAACCGGGAACACCGTCGCGCTTCCTCCAGTTCCCGCAATCACTCACGTAAAGGCGCGATACGAGCTTGCCCAGGTCAGGCCGCTCGATCAGCGTCCGAACAAGTCGCCAGGACAGCTGGGTGGTGGGGGTGTGGTACAGAAGCGGGGTCGTGGCATGGTGAAGACGCTTGCTGACGAGGTTGACGCGGGCTAGGGCTTTCAGGGCAGGCGCGATATCATTGTAATAGGCACGGAGGCAACTACAGTAGATGACGTAGTGGTGCCTCAGACAGGGCTGGAACATCGGGTCGGATTCATGGCTTTTGGTTGAGAACGGAGCGAGGATTTGAGTGACGAGTTCGAGGGGAAGTGTGTCGAGATTTGGCATTTTATGGGTCGTTGGATGTATGGTGTTCAAGTTGGTTTCAAGTTTGGAGGCTTAAGTTGATGGGTGGAGGTTGTAATTCACGAGGGTGAATTCGTGTGCTCAGGCTCTGCCTGTTGTTTTTGGTGGGTTTGGTGTGACTTGTCTGCTAGGCAGCAAGATCGCGTTGATTGGTGGCACAAGTTGGCGGGCCGGATCCGTCGCGAGCTGAGCCTCAGGGAAGCACCAGTAATACTCACGTGAAAGCGAGCGCGCTCGAGTCTTGCGCGGTTGTAAGCCCGCGAGTTAAACTTTCGAAACCTTCGAAGCAGAAATTTTGCTACTCAATCGAGGAAGTCGAAGCCGGAATCGGTGAAGGAATTCGGCGTTCTGCGCTGAGACAGCAGGGGACGGGGTAATACCAAGCTTCAACCAGCGGTGTGGCTGATTACCGCGATGAGCGAAAGGTTGGTTTGAGGTCTGGCAGAAACTTGAACTGAAGAGTGTTTGCGCACGTTGCAGGGAACTTGAAGGGCAAATGCGTCTTGGCCGAGCAGTCTGCTCATCACGGGGTAGCGAGCCTAAGTATCACGATTTGAGCTGGAATTTCAAGCACTGGGGAAGGACGCAGGTGGGGTTTGGTCCACCGCGCGCTGGGACCCCGCAGCTTTCATGCACTGCAGCCAGCACTAGTTCAGCGGTCAGACAACAGGTTGGAAGGCCCGGGTAGGTAGGTAGGTACGTACGTACGTACGAAGGCTCGGGCCAAAAGAAGGGTCCCCTTAGCCAGTGCGAGAAGTGTTTTGTTACTGTAAGGACCGCCTATAGCTGTCGTTATTACAGGCCATCTCCCATTCCGAAAACACCTACATCAATACTGAAAAGGCCTTCCTACATGCTAAAAAGGACTGTGATGTGACAAGCCAAGGCCTTACCGTCCCAGAACAAAACCGTGTGAGGATTCCAAGAACGCATTTTCGCCCTGAGATAAGAGACCCTTTTATTTGGCCCGAGCCTTCGTAGGCAGGTGCTATTCTCCACGTTCGTGCCTTCATCTTCAAATTGTTTAAGTTTGTTGTCATCTTGCCAACCCGATGCTCCCTAACTCTGTGACACCTGTATTTTTATCAAGAAAGTCTCCAGCCTCCTCACCAGCCCCCTAGATCCGGATCCGAGGTTGACTTGCCGCGAGTCATGGCCCCGCCTGATCTGCTCCGGCTCCCCGGCAGCGTCCCGAATTCGGGGTGCGTCATCCGCGTCCTGAGATCCACGCTCACGGACCGGAGCCAGCAACCTGCAATAAGTACCTTATGCTTGGAATTTTAGGTACCTGTATTTGTCAGACGGACGTTATCCTGCCCAATCATTCGTGCGCGTAGGGACCTGGAAAATCGGCAACACGCACGATAACCTACAGGTCCCGACAACAGCCAAATTGTGGCCAGGAACTAAATGGGGTCCATACTTGACCTTGGCACCCTGGCGGCTGAATTGGTGTTGATGATGGCAGCTTACCCCGGATTCGGCACATGCCGGACTCCACTCCCGCAACGCCCGCAACGCCCGCATGTTGGCGATGTTGCCAACTTCATGATGTCATAAGGTGCCTTTTTTTCTGTTTGTCACAAAGGAAGCTCTCACTGGGGCCAAGTAGCCAGGGACAGGGCTCACATTGTTGTGTTGTACTTGTCATCTCTTTGACGACGGGAGTCTCATTGTTCGAACGGGTTCACGCACAGCTTAAGGCCCTAGTTTAAGCCTCGGAAATCTCTCGGGAATACATCACGCGGCAAACCCCTCGCAGGACCGATATCAAGGAACGGGTACCTGATTGAGCGAATGTATAGCTCGAGTTATTGGGGATCAAAATGCACGAGCTCGAAAGGGGGCATGGCTACCTCATTAATATCAGCCAATCCCAGGGACGGGTACAAGGTGGGGTTGGCCGGCTCGCCGATTCCAACGACTGCCGAAGCAACATCGATCCTATTCACCCGTGACATCCTGGTGTTACGAGATCTTGGGGTCGAACGGGGAGTGACCCAAATACGCAGGAAGGGGAATGAAGATGCAGATGGCGGCGATCCTGTCTCAAGCTCCACGCTTTCCTGCTTCCTCACACTTTGACCTCCTCCGAAGGGCTGGAGCTTGCCCCTGATCAACAATCCCCCATTCCCTCATCGCGGTATCGAAGGTATAATGAAGTTGCTCTGCATTATCCTGGCAATGGTTGCCGCGTCTGCTGCACACGCGGCGGGGAACGTGGACGCCACCGGTAACCACGCTTCCGATTCGGACGTCAGCCAGCCATTCAAGAGCATCATGGTGATGCGACGGCAAAAGCTCAACGCTACCACATGGCCATATGGACCGCTCCATACTCGTGGAAGAGACATTGTCAACTCCAGGGGGGAAATCATCACCCTCGCCGGCGTCAACTGGCCCCTGAGCGGTAAGAACGGTAACAACCCAGCATCGGCGGTTTGCTGACACAAGCAGGCGAGACAATGATTCCCGAGGGCCTCGAATATGCGGCTGCAAATGATATCCTCACCCAGGTTGCGAGCGTTGGCTTTAACTTCGTCCGCATGTAAGTTGGCTAGCCCTTATCCGCCAGGCCCCACCACCACATCCAGGGGTAACCACACAAAACGTCCGTAGCAAGCTGCTGATACAACGAGCCCAGGCCCTACGCAATCCAAATGATCGACGAAATCTACGACCGCGGCGGCGACGACATCCCGCTCGAGCTCGCCCTCATCTCAGCCCTCGGCTTCGCCAACGGCACGCGCACCACCAACGCAATCCTCGCCCACAACCCCCTTTGGACACGCTCGACCCCTCGTTTCAAGATATGGACCGATATCGCGCGACTCGCCGCCCGAAAAAACATCCTCATCCACCCCGACACGCACGTCGGCAAAGCCCAGTCTTGCTGCTCGCACACGGACGGCAACGCCTGGTTCGACGACGTCAACTTCCCCGTCGCCAACTGGAAGCGCGGTCTCGCGTATGTCGCGAACTGGGCCAAGAACCACACCAACATCGTGTCCATGTCGCTGCGCAACGCCCCCCGCGAGTCGTACCTTCGTCCAGGTCTCGAATACAACTGGCCCACCTTCGTCGGGAACATGACTGCCGGCGCGGACGCCATCCACGCTGCGAACCCGGATCTGCTCATCACCTGGTCTGGCCTGCAGTTCGGACAGGATCTCTCCGCTCTGACTTCCAATAACAAAAACCTCCTCGCCGCGCCATGCTACAAATGCACTGCCATCCGCGACGCCTACCGTCAGCCACCGAGGTATTTCTCGCTTGGCAACCAGACCTGGGCGGACAAGATTGTCTGGGAACTCTCGCTATACTCAGAAAGCGAGGACCTGGACACCGGATCCTGCCGGATCATTGAAGCTGGTCTCTACAGGAACGGATTCAACGCGTTGGGCATCCCTCCTCCGGCAGCGTGCAATGTTACGAGTGACTGCCCTGCCGCTTCGAGACTTACTCCTGTGATACTGGGAGAGTTTGGACACGCACAGGATGGAACTCTGGAGACGGATGTGGTGCAGGGGTGTCTACAGGAGTTTACAAAGAGGTATGGTGTTAGTTGGGCAATGTGGAGTCTTGCGGGGAGCTGGAGGGTCAAGGATGGGATGCAGGGGATGGAGGATTCGTGGGGGTTGATGAATGGGAATTGGAGCGGGTGGAGATATGAGAAGGGCATTGAGGGGGTTTGGAAGCCGTGGGTGAAGGCGATGGGGGTTTCGAAGCCGTAGGGGGACAAAGAAATGGTCGTGCTGGATAGGGGCTGCCAGGTCTAAGGGGTTAGAGGTGGGCGTGGTGGATAAGGGTGGCGAATAGGGGTGAATAAAGCGCAGACCAGAACAATACAATGTTACTGAACAAGACTGTTGTCTGAGCGATAGGTGTGTTGGGGCTAATTTACGCAAACATTGTTCAGTGGCAGGGAGTCTGCGGTAGTCGAAAGACCGTGTCCGCTATGGTGAGATGGAAGATGAACACAGAACAATCACTGTTTATGGGAGTCATTCCCGGTATCTCAATACAGTGAGACTGATCACCACTTACAGTAATGAGTTGAGTGATAGTGGGCTTGTTTGACAAGATATTTCTGCCTGGGAGGAGGAGAGACAAATTCTGTATAAATAACACCCTCCCCTCCTGCAATGTCCACTTGGAAATCATCCACCATCACTACATCTACATCTTCCACAAGAACCCAAAATGGCTACTAGCCGCACTCCCCTACAGCCACTCAACGGGAGCCTACTCCTTGGCCTGCCCGAGGAGATCCTGCTGAAGATTTTCCAGCAGTTCTGTGACCATTGCTACTACGACAAGACCTTGCAGCGGCAGAATCCTGACCGCGATGATGCAATTCTGAACCGAAAGGCCCTACGGGCTGTGTCTCTGGTCTGCAAACAGCTTCGCAACGTCGCCTTCCCTATCATTCACCACCACATCCCCCTAGACGTGGCGAGTATGAAGCCTGGGACTCTTGCCGCTGGCCAGAGGACTCTACTAGCGCAGAACCTCATCGGCCACCCATCCCGTCTCGGCTCTCTCAACCGAATCACGCAGGGCTTTGACAACCCTTTTAGACACATTCGTATCCTCCAGGTTGACCTCTACGGCTGGCACACAGCGGCCCAGCGCATTCTCATCCAGGATACCGTTGAACCCCCTGCTCTGCCCCAGCGTCGGTTGACCCTCGATGAACTCACCGAGATCCACTCCATGAATGAGATGCCATTGATCAATCTCCAGCTCGTCTTTCGGCGGGCCACCAATCTCTCGGTTCTGGAGCTCGTGGATGTTGACGCCCTTCTTGTCCGCACCCTCTTCCACATGGGTGCCCTTGCCCTCTCGGACCGACGGACCCCCAACCTCACCCTCCTGCGCGTCCACTTTGACACCTCACGCAGGGAGGGGCTGACTGCCGCCTGTCTTAACCGTCTGGTCTACGTCAGCGATAACCTCCGCCGTCTTGAGCTCTTCGGCTGCCAAGGTGGGGGTCACATCACGTTCGGCGATCCCCAACCCCACTCGGGCTTAACCCATCTCGAGATCCACGACCCGGAGGTCCCGCAGTTCCTGATCCGCTCGCTGCGCAAGATCGTCGCCGCATACAGTCGCCTCACCACCGTGGTGTACATGACCCGCTACGAGATCACCCCCCTCGATGGCAGCCAAACCTTCGAACACCAGGACCACAAAAACCTGTCGTTCTCCTCACGGGGGGCGCGCCAGGTCAACCCCCGCGACATCGCCTTTGCACTGGCTCCCAGGGCACACACCCTCGAGCGGCTCGTCTACGACGCCCCGCTGGACCTCGCTTTCTGCAGCACCCTGGGCAGCTTCAGGCACTTCAGCGCGCTGAAGGAGATGTTCCTCAGTGGAAAAGTTCTGTTCATTCGTCCGAGCAGTAACGCCCCTGTGACTTTTAACTCGTCGGAAGACGAAGATACCATCAGGGTCAACCAGCCGCTGGAGGACATCCTCCCTCAGGGGCTGGAGCATCTATGCATCTTCAACCTCCCGGGCGGACCTGCTGCTGCTAAGTCTAGTCTTCCGCTGAGGGACATGCTGAAGGGGCTGGCTCAGTATATGGGGGCTAATCCGCAGGCCTTTTCGAGTCTGAAGCGGATTACCCTTTACCATACTCGGCCCCTTTCGACTGTTCCTACGACACGGGGCTGGTTGAATAGTCTGCCAGGGTGGTTTCGGACCTCGGGGGTTCAGGTTAAGATGTACCAGCCTCTGACGGGGCTGTTGGAGGAAATCTTAGAGAAGAGGCAGAGAACAATTTTGAGGGTGGGTGGGCCGACCCGAGCCCCTTCGAGCCACTGGGGGATGTAGGGAGTTTTGTTGTCGGCAGTCGGACTAGGGAGTAGGCACCAGATAGGTAGGTGACGTTGCGTGAGATCTGATAAGTCCGGGGTTTTGGATGGAGCCACATAGGTAGACTTATGCGACATAAATTGAGATATATCGTAAAAAAAATTTGCTTTGAAAATGAATGTGACCAAAAATGTGTGGGCAGATAAAAACAAAATAAACTCAGATATATCTTGTTAGTAATTTTAATATCACACCGTTAATTGACCTCCTCTTTCATAATTTTCAACTTTTATCTCAATCCGGCTTAATAAGTGCGTAAATGTCATGGATTGAATGGCACTGTGTCATCCACTGTGCCGATCAAAAGCCTTGGGAACTTGGCTCGACCTCTGTGTGCCTGGGCTTTGGGTTCTTTGTTCGTGAACGCAGCAAGCAGCCGTGCGCCCCACCCCTATCCACCAATTGAGTCGAAATACGAAGTGATTGCACCCTGCCGCTCCAAGAACGTTGACTGGGTCTGGAAGTAGGCAGCGTCGGCCTCGGCGCCCTTCCCCGTCGGACTGACAACCGTGAGCTCCTTTGGAGGCAGGTTGACACTGAACCGACTGTTGTAAACGGTGGGGCCGAGTGGCGTGTAAGATTTGCCGTCGGACGACTGGTTGCGGACGTCGAATCGCATCCCTGGCTCGTCGGCACGGTAAGCGCCAGGAAATTTCACCCCTTTGGGCGTCGCGTCACCGTTGCCTGTCACCTTGAAGTTGAAGCATCCCATGTAGAACTGCGGGCCGATGGGTAGCATCTCGAAGCCAGGCGACGTTCCGAGTGAGAAGTGCAGCGCAACAATCTGTTACCCGCTGTCAGCAACCGCCGAATGTTCGAAGTGTAGGAGCTCTCGTCTAACCTCATGGCGGACAATATAGTTTCCAGGTCTAATATCGGCGGGAATGGTCGCCGTCCAGGTCCCATTCTTCTTGTCCATCATCCTAACGTTGGCCCAAACCCCAGCCTCATCGACCGTGTCCTCGGCAAACTTGAAGAACTCCAGCTCGTTGACACTTATATTGTGAACATCGCCGTCGTAGGGCGCCATCCACGCCGTGATTGGCCCCTTGTGGCTGTGGAGCCAATGCGACCAGTGGAATGTCACGTCACTGCCGGCTCGGACCTCAGCGACGGCCGCAGGAGCGGGACTGCGTCCCATGTTGCAAGCCATGTTCGGGCTTTTGATGTCCATGATGGGGCCGACGATACCACCGCCATAAGCAATGCGAGCCGGGGGAGGATTCATCCAGGGGTCGATTGCGACATCCCAGCCCGGATACACGGTGTTGTCTGCTGTCACCCGGTAGACGTATCCGTGTCCGAAGGCCTGCGCCGTGAAGGCCAGAATGGAGATGAGTTCAGTTGACCTCATTGTAGCAAATCACGTCTGGATTGGGGGCCAAATACAACAAGGAAAATTGGATGCCAAGAAGGTGGCCGCCGCTTCTCATATAGTTGACATCCCTAACAGGTACATCATCTAAATTGGCAGGCTGTTTGGGTCAGTATTTTCTCCCCGCACCTCATTTCTTAATGCTTCACGTACCGAACAGCGTACCGCGAGTTGAGGCTAATGATGAGGGTGCCATTCAATTGGCCCGGTGCTCCAGGTCGCGATGAAGTCGGTGTCGGCCTGGCCGAGTTCCGACCCGCGAACCCGCTGTCTGCCGACCTGAGATAATGCGGGGTGCAGAATTGCTGCATCGTTACCTACGTAGAGAGTTGTGGTCGGGACTGAGCAGGGGAATAATTTTTGAGTATGCTTGATTGCACTTGATTTGCCTGGTCTGTGGCCGGCGGAGGAAGGTGCGGATTGCGGCCTGAGGCCCATCTCGGCAGAAATTCATTTTGCGGCCCACCCCCCTGGTGCTTCCGCGTGAGATATTGAAGATCCTGATCCCCCAGGGAACATAAGCGGTAAATCTGTGCTGAATAAATCGGGATTTTGGAAAATGTTTTTTTTTACAACCCTACCAGTGGTGATGAAGAACTGTAAGTGGTGCTGCGGGAATTGGGAGAGCATTGATCTCGCTCTGATCAGGACCAAAATGGGAAGCCGCTCGACTTCGTTGAACAGTCGACGGCGGCTGCCCCTATCCCGCTCCGGAGATTCCGGGACGGACCCGGTCCCATGGTGCAGAATGAGGGTCAGGGCAGATGTTCTCAGCAAGATATCAACAATATGACATGGCACAGATTAATAATCATTTTAACCCTAGTACCACGTATTCTAATCATCCAGAAGCGATAGCCTCAGCAACTTGCCTTAGTCACACAGGCTTCAATCTCGACATCTGAGCACACGATCCTTTCGCTTTTCGCTTCCTTGCCGTCTGAATGTCCCCCACCAAGCGGGGCCGAAAACCTGCTTCACGGGCCGGGAACTCGCACTTCGCACGGCGGAGCCCGGCAAACACCCGAAGCCCTGAAATGAACCTCAGCAGCGCGAACGTGGTAATTTTATGCTTAACCGCGGCTGCAGCGTGCTCACACATGCCGCGCGCCCAGAGATATGGCCGCTGGTCGGCCTGAGTCGCACGAATGACGAAGTTCAGCAAACTGCTGTGAAACACCGCTGCGCTTGGCAAAGTTGGCGCATTATTCAGCGGTAGCCAATGCACGGTCGCAAAACACGCTGGGTATCAGTAATCGTGAAATGGCACCTACCGAGATCCCACCATTCGGCAATTCCTCCTAACCGAACCCTCCCTTGCGAGGGGTGGCATCTCCGAATGGCCTGGAGGGTCACGCATTCGAGGCTCCGCGCCCTTTGTCATCATCGCCGAAAACAGACATCGCCAACGTCGACATGGCGTCGTCATCGGGTTGTTAAGCACAATGCATATCGATATGCCACATCCGCATAGAATTGGGAGAATATAAAGAGACCGCGGTCTCCTTCGTCGGAAAAATGTATCTGTCATTGACAGCTTCAATTGCTTCGTCTACACAGCAGCGGCATCTCGCATCACCACCGCAAACGCTTACAGGCCTGCATTACTAGTTCTAACAGCCCCTCTAATCACAAATTCTCCAAACACCGCACACCGCACACCGCAGCCAATTGCCCTTAAAACCACCACCATGAGCAAAGGACTCGTTCTCGTCACCGGCGCCAACGGCTATATCGCCGCCAAGACCGTCGAAGCCTTCCTCGAAGCAGGCTGGTCCGTCCGCGGCACCGTCCGCTCGCTCCGATCCGCCAAGCCCGTCGGCGACGCCCTTTCGCAGTATGCCGACAGACTCACCTTCGCTGAAGTCCCCGACATCACTGTCCCCGGCGCATTCGATGAGGCCGTCAAGGGTACTTTTCCCTCCCCTTCCCCTCTTCCTCCTTCCTCCTTCCCCCCTTTTTCGTTCACTCGCTAACACCCCCCAGGAGTCGACGCCGTAGCCCATCTCGCCGCCCCTGTCTCCCTCTTCTTCACCCACCCCCCCCCCGTCCCCAAGG
>Ga0247770_1000911_pt1 | contig 26559 bp, 17 predicted proteins | sample UWRJL136409B6_FD_179943 | JGI IMG/M metagenome (GOLD analysis project Ga0247770, IMG submission 179943) | Plant litter microbial communities from Arlington Agricultural Research Station in Wisconsin, United States - UWRJ-L136-409B-6 | ecosystem: Environmental > Terrestrial > Plant litter >... | reverse complement strand
GGCTCTGGGCTCTTCTCGTTGGGGCTTTTCTGGTGGCATGAGGTTTCTGATGCGGTGCTCTCGGTAGTGGTGGATAAGGTTGAAGGATTGCGTGGTGGTGGGGCTGGGGGTAGTAGTGGAGGGTGTTCGAGGAAGTCGGTCCAGGACTTTTTCAGAGGTTTGTAGTGCGCGTCGATCTGCTTCTTTCGTTTTTCGTCGTACTCCCCCATTAGTCCGTCCCTGAGGTTGACTACAGAAGGGGCAGCTAAGCTGGGTTCGATGTCGGTGAAGGCCTCGGTTGTCAAGCGCTCGATGCGGTCGACGATGTGACCGGATAGGTAGAGCTTGGAGCCGTCTATCGTGCATGGACATGATGAGTCCTCTGGGAGTTCTCCGGATGCGCAGAACCTTTCGCTGCTGCTGTAACGAGAGACGGAAGCGAGGAGTGGCTGGGCATTTGCGGCGCCGTGACTCCAGTCGGGGGACCAAGACGGCATCTCCCGGGATAAGTCCGACTCGGCACGCGGAACGGAGAGAAGATCGAGGCCGCCGGCCGAGGGGCTCATGAGAATTCCCGCGGCAAGATCGGTGTAGAACTGAGCGGTGGGTATGCTGTAGTCGACGCGCAGATTGATATCCAAGATGTTTGTATCTGTCAAACCGAGGATCGCATAGACCTTGTCTGCTGGGATTTTCGCTCCTTGGCCTCGAAACTGATTCAAGAGGTACAAAAGACTGCGGTCCTGTTCTCCGCTAACGATCGCCATGCGCAGTTCGATGATCTTGAGCACGGGGAGATCGAGGCTCCGTCTAAGCGCTGGTCGGCTCCTGCGGTCACGCGTCGCGACGAGAGCTCGAACTAGCATCCCCTTCTCAAAGGTTTCCCATGGTAGTTCGTTTTGCCCGGAGAGCAGAAGGACGTTTCGGGCGAGGGCGACCTCCTGTTAGGCTCTGTTAATACCAGTATAGACTCATAGACTTAGATGACATGGACTGCAAACTAACCTGCAACACCCACATGCGAGTGAAATAGTGCGCTTCCTCAAAGCACTGCACCATGTGGAACGTCCTCTTGAAGTACAGCGAAGACGGCCACCCCTCCAACTCTATCCTCGACGCACGCGTCTTGATCTCCTCATAATCCAGCGCCTTGCCCTCGGCATCCTCAACCAGGTCCGCCAGGTGTCGCAGAACGGCAAACGACGCCCTCGCATCCACCGAAGTTTCCCCGACCCATACGACAACCTGCGCTGCACGCCCGTAGATTTCTCGCATCAGTAACACCTGCCTCGCGCACTCTTGCTTGTCTTTCTGGTTGATGCAGATGGCGTCCACCCACAGCGTTCGTGACTCCTGCGACGGACGAAGATTGTTCAGTGCCATCTTAAGATTCTGCGTGACGTCGAGGCGTCTTCCGTTGCAGTTGATTGGTGTGAGGGGTTTCTCTGCGCCCCAGTGGTACGAGAGCGCCTCATACTCGAGATCAGGGTCGTCCAAATCGACCGTTTCCATCTCGCACTCGACTATCTCCATATCCTTTCCCGCCTGAAGCCGCAAGATCCTGGTCTGCATGCTCCCCCTGACGGGATGTGCGTCGTAGTCAAAAGGGCCATTTTCCTTGAAAGCGACTCCTGCGTTGGGACCTAGAAATGCTTCCAACTTTTTCTGGCGCTTCTCGTCGGCGATGATCCCCGCGCGCGTCGTCCAATTGTTCCTGCTCATGTTATCCCGGAAAACCTCGACGGGCAGGTGAAGGTCCTCAGCGACTTGTCCGAAGTGGTATTTTATGTCGTCAACGTCATCTTGCATCTCGAGGAGGTCGACGACCTTTTGGGGAATGTTCAGGACCTTGGACGCGCCCGCCTGGACCTTGGAGGCGAATTTTTTCCCGAGGTTGGTTAACATTGTGAGGAGATGTAGCTGATCGTGACAGCGGCGAAAGTGGTGATAGTATTCGCGTCCCGCAAAGAGCAGTTGGGTTGGGAATAAGAGTTGTGGGGTAGACGGGATGCTCCGTGGCAGGATGCTAGGCGGGATTGAGACCCACACCGCTAGGCAGCAACATCAACGGAAGACAGCTAGGCACTTTACCGAATCGGGAGAAAAACTCGGTTCCTTCCTCCACCAAGACATTCCCCCTCACCGAACCACCACCGCCAAAGCCCTACAAGCTTGAACTCACAACCACCTCCCACAAGAAATCCACATTCTGGCTAAACGCCTCATCCATCGCCCACCTCTTCTACCTCTGGATCCCTGCTACCCCACCTCTCGGGAGACTGGGAGAAGACCACCTTGAGTCAACGCTGCGCTAGGTTATAGTCTAGACGGGTTGCTGATGTTAACTGGGGTCGCTTCATCTTTGAGTGGCGGCTGATGAACAGGAATAGGTATCCGCCGACCTCTGGCGAGGCGCCGGGGATGTTGTGCAGAGGCCGACTGCAAGGGTCAGGGCCGGTTTCGGGGCTTGGGTGTGAGTTGGTAATGCCGTAGATTCGGATCCTAATGACGCGGGCAGTGGTGCGACCGGTTAGAGGGCAGCTTGAATGACCTGCATGGACTTCATCCTAACTTGGATGAATTACTCTCATGTCAGGTTGAGAGGGGTCAACCAGTTGAATGACACACGTGTAGCCACGACCTGAAAGTTGCCCTCGTCACCCCTCGAGTCTGGGACTTGGTATATTAGCTGTGGATACGCCGGGCCTTATGCAGCTCAGGGGCATCCAACAGCAGACAAACCCCTTACAAAGTCTTTCAGCCTCTTTGATTCTAGGCCATCAAGGACTACAGCTCGAAGTGTCAACGGGCATCTATTCAGCAACACGACATCATGATTTTCAACGCCCTCCGTCTCTGCATGGCCCTCGCCACTATATTTACCACCGTCCAAATTCTCGCCAACGCTGACCCCACCATGCCCATTGCCAACTTAAAGTGCACTAGCAGCATCACCAGTCCCAACCTGAGCTTCCTCGAAACGCCGGCGCCTCGCGTCGACTCTGCCTTCAACATGAACAGCACCAGCACTGCCACTGCCACTTGGGTCGAGAAAAGATGCTGCGATAACCATTGTAACAATTGCACCACAACCACCTGCTACGACAACGACGGTTGCAAATTTGTTCAATGGGTGAGTACTGTCAGAATCTAGCACTTTTGGGCCAATAATGGTGATGATTGTGAATTCATTGAGCTGTTGTTGTTTTCAACTACTGTGGAAATCTCTGACTTCCAGGGGCCTCTGTTGCCAAGCCGGCTGCTTCCGCTGATGGCCCCAATTGCTTATATAAGCTGACAAGTACCCCACCTCGATGTCTATGCTACGCATCCTGCACGGGAAGGGACTCGCTGATAGCCTGCGGATGATTTAGGAACACCAGAGGACTTGTTGCCAGATGAACTAGAAGCCCTTGATCCTGGATAGGTAGACGGGAGCTTGTAGCGTTGGGTTTGAGGCACAGTGATAATGTGAGGGACGTTGCATTACTAGGTACCTAGTATCTTGAGTCTTGATTTGATAGAAAAAGGCAAATGACAGGTACCGAGTTTTGAAAACGTGGAATGCAAGAAGGATCCATGATGGCTTAGCTAGGCCCCGTCCTAAGTATAAAGGATTAGGTAAAATAAAAGGGTCTCTTATCTCCGTGTAAAAATGCGGTTTTAGAATCCTTACACAGTCCTGTTCTGGACGGTAAGGCCTTAACTTATCATATTACAGGCCTTTTAACATATAGAAAGGCCTTTTTTAAAATGCAGGGAGGCCTTTTCACTATTAATATAAGTGTTTTTAGGATAAAAGATGGCCTGTAATAACGATAGCTATAGGCGGTCCTTATAGTGATAAACATTTTTCGCACTGGCTAAGGGGACCCTTTCTTTTGGCCTGGGCCTTTGTAGACTTGTCCAACTTAAATTATTTATCCGCAAAAGAAGTAGGGTGAGATTGCGGATTCTGGAAGGGAGCTATAACTCTGGAGCTTGTCTTTCACTAAGGACTGCACAGGCGAATCAAAAGTGCAGTTGATTGCCTGCATGTGACTAAGGCAGGAGAAGATTCTCCACACTCAGCCGGACTTTGACCCACTCTTCATCCAGACAACATCCCGTCTCGGCCTGAACTGTTCGGTACATTGACAAAACCTAGTAAACTACTAATAAGGTATTTTATACAATTCTTTCTTTTTGTTTAGTAATTTCGCTTAATTAATTACGTAACCCTGGTTTTCAGAGTTTTGTATGGGAATAGCTGGTCTAAAAAGTGGGTTGGTCTAAAAGCCGGTCACCCGACTTAGCTTCAGAGCAAGGTCAACCAGAGGAAGCTGGGATCCGAGCCTATCACCAGATGCAAGGGCTAGACTGGTCGCCACATACGGCTAGCATGAACGTGCACGCGGTACGAAAGTGGGGAGCTAGCTGTGGCAAGCACAAGTATTTCTAGTTGCACTTTAAGTTCGAAAAGAGCACCATAGGCGAGGAAATAATGGATAGTTTAAAGGTCGGCGACTTCATCCGTCAGGGGCGCCGTCTACAGTACTGCGGACTCACCCCCGCCGTCCTAGAGCACACCAAGCCACCGAGAGGGACGGAGGGAAACAATCATTTTTCTATTATCGACAACTGGGGCCTGGCTGCCCTGGAACGCGTCATAGATAGCGTGTGCACCGAACCATCACCCTGGCCCTGGTTCTGGCGAGTCACCATGGGCGCGTGCCTCCTCACCCTCTGGACCGAAATAGTGATGGCCTTCTTCTTCGACTTCATCACCCCCCCCCCGTCGGTCTAGGCTGCTGGTCGCTCCTATTCTTCCCGTACGGCTGTCTGAGCAAACCAACGTGGCTCTTGCAGCTCTGGGAGCCATCCGGGGAATGTGCTAGACGGTTTCGTCGCTGGAGGGCGCATACTTGCAACGCCCTGGCGATTGGCTGGGTAGTGTTTGTGATCATCCTGCTCGTGACAGGGGCGTTGATGAATTGCTATTGTAATTCGTGCATGCCGGGGCGGGTGGCTGGGTACGGTGGATACACGGACTGTGAGACGTTTGAGTTCTATAGGGACAACTTTAACCTGCGGTTAACATGGGTTGGGGGAGTGGTTCTTAGTTCGATCACTCCGGCGGGGGCGCTCTTCTTGGCTTAGTATTGGTGGTGGAAGTCGAAGCCTCTTTGGGCCGACGATGAGAATAGATGTGTGGGCGACACGGAGCTGGCGAGGCTGATGGGGCCCGGGTTGGTTGGTTGGGCCCTGTAGTTGTCAAAACATTTGACCTCTGGGTATGAAGTGGGAATAGGTTAGGGCAAAGTGAGCAATAGGATAAGCATCCAAGCGGGAATATTTTGGCGGGAACCGGGCGGGCTCAACGTGCGTAGTTGTAGGACAAAACTAGGAACTCAGCTCCCAAGGCCCATCTTTTATGCCCATGGCCGTAAGCAAACCCTCATTACAACGATTGACATAGTGCCTCTCTCAGCGTGCCCAATTCAGAACCCCAGATCAGCCAAGTCCCGAATGATCCCCACCGGCCCCTCCTTGCGTGGTAGTGGCTCCCACTTGGGGCCCTCCCACAGCCGTCCCGCGTGGCCTGCCAGGTCAATGATCTCCTCTCCAGTATCGGAGCCCGTTTGGCCGCCCGGAAGTCGAACACCCTGAGGCGATCGGAACAAATTCCCACTGTCCCAGTATGCCTTGACCTTCTGTAGTTTCTTGTAGTTTTCCCCGTAGTACGCTGATTCATATTCCCTCAATTTCCTGTCAGGGAAGTTGACGTACGCTGCCACCTTGTCCATGGAATCGGGCCTCAAATCCTTCTTGAACTCCTCCAAAAACTGCTCTGCCTCTTGCGATAGCCATTTGTCCTGCCATTCGATCGTGATGTACGCAACGTATGTGCCATGACGCCAGGGGAATGCGCTCGTACTTCTTGTTCCCTGAGCTGCCTTCCCCCCAGAATGAATCCACGTAATATGTAGCCCTGCCTGTTCCCCCACGAAGCGAGATCGGAACTTTCCCACCCACTTTCGAATTGTGGTGGTAACGGTCGTGATGTTGTCGGGTACTTTAAAAACGAAGGAGGAGTACACGCTGTAAGAATTGCCGGAGGAGGGCATGGACCTTGCGGTTTCCTCGGACCACTGAGCGACGAGGGATTCGTGGAGAAAGAGCGTGGATGGTTCGGGGCACGACCGCTGTTTGAGCTTACAAGCTAGCTCCGGCTGTTTCTTGGACGAGTCGGCCGACCCGTCGAGCGTCTTGGCAAAGTGATCGATGAGCGTGTCGAAGTCTTCTTTACTCCCGTCATAGGCGACAGTGAACCGAACTGCAATGCCGGTGTCGGCCGGGTCGTCAGTCGGCTTGGTATCGCACAGCCAGGTACTATCAATTGTGGCTTCATCTGGCCAGCCATAAAGGTAGAACTTGTTCATGGTTGCAATGAACGTGTCGTCCAGCTTGGTAGTCCATGTGAACCTCCCAGCCACCAAGGTAGGATTCACCTGTTGGACCTCCAGCTTCAGCTCCACCACGACCCCAAAATTACCGCCGCCAGCGCCACAGAGCGCCCAGAACAGTTTTTCTTCCTCTGTCTGCTCCTCCCATGGAGGCGGGCTCCCTTCAGGTCTCTTGACGGTGACTGTTCCACGGTCCGCGGTGACAATGGTGGCTTCCTTCAAAGCGTCGCATCCCAGGCCGAGACTCCGCGAGAACGGGCAGAGGCCACCCCCCAAGATGAAACCGCTCACCCCCACGGTGGGGCATCTCCCACCATTGACCATGAGTCCATCTTGACGACTGTTCACTAGTGCCTTATACACATGACCCCACTGTGCACCGCCTGCCACTGCGACGGTGTTCGACTTCGCGTCCGGCTCGGACTTCGGCTTGGGCCTCGGCTCGCCTTCGGGTGGGTCGAAGTCAACTCTGGTCATCCATGCTAGGTCCAACAGGACGCCTGTGTAAGCAGTGGAGAATCCCGCGTAACAGTGCCCGCCGCTCTTGATGACGATGTTGAACTTCGTCGTCGACAATGCTGCCTCCCTAACGAATCTCTCAACATCCCGGACATCCTGGGGCAGAAACACGCAGTAGGGTCTCGAGAAGCGGTACAGGAGATTCGAGGTCGCGACAGAGGCTTCGTATTCCTTAGATCCAGGCATGAACACTCGGTCTTCCAGCTCCTGGAAGCTGAAAACCTCGTTCATAGCCTTGATCTGCTCGAGCGTGTCGATCGGCGCCATGTTGTTGAGAACATGCAAGTCGAAGGAGTGTAAATAATAATGAATCAGCGTGGTTCCCCGTCGTCTTCTTAGGGTTAGGCCTCTGCTTCAGAGAGCGGTGTAAAGATTTCCGGCCCTCTGTTGGCTGTGACAGTCTTGTTCAAACTTGGTCAGTAAAAGTGGTGACCATGTCTCCCCTTTTTATAATCGGTGGAAGATGGCGCGTTACAGGCTGCATATTTGGGGAGAGGGGCGTGTGTATACAAGCAGACCTGGGAAAAGCGTGATTGTTCCAACGGGACCCCTCGGATAAGACCACACCTTGCTCAGCAGTCACGGATACCCCAATTAGGAACCATGCCTCCCCTCCAACACCAACTCTGAGGTTAGGCATCAATTGGTGTTGAGAGTGAAGGAGCAGTTATCAGGCTGAGGGCTGCATGTTGAGAAGCCCAGTAACGAGCGCGAGGCCAACTGCAATACAACCTCAGCTTTGCTAACCAATACTTCTTCGTGGTAACTTGTGCTGCTTATGTTGGGCGCCGACACGGGATAGGTGGGCTCAAGAAGGGGCGGGGCCGCCTAGCAGTCGATATGACAAACGAACGCTTGCTTGGCCCCTGCGATAGGCCGCCTCTGGGTTGCCCACACACGATGAATTCAATCCAATTACATTCTGTGCGGAACTTGGAGTTCTGCAGGCCAGCTACGTGGCGCGGCTAGTGTCACATTCAACTCCCCCACCTCCCCGGCTGCATCCACCGTTAATTTCATGATTTCAGCAGTAGCTGTGCAGGACGCAGCTTCGAGCGGTAACCTCCTGTCATAAAATCAGACCATGCCAAGAGAGTCATGGTGGTGTGGCCGTTGGCCAGAGCAGGTGAAAGTGTCGATGTAGCTACAAGCACTCGTCACTCCCAGAGTCCTGAATGCCTAGATTGACCAGCATCGTTAGGAAAGGGGTCAGGTTTTGCATCCACAGTTTAATCTTGGGGGTGAAGATTCTCAATTCTGCTGATAATCTTCTTGGGCCTTAGGTTCTTGGTCCCACTTCTTCATGGAGAAGGAATCCCAGTCTCCTTTGGCAGGCTGAGGAGTGTGGGTTTCCCAATCTTGTTGGTTATGGCCTCAGGCGTCCAGCGCTTCGCGCGGCTATATGAATATCTTTATTGGTGTAATCTCTGATGGGGTGAGGGCTGGCCAACAAGCTGACTCCGCAAGCCTCACAATTCCCAGGCCCTTGATTGGCTTTCCTCAATCCGGCTCACCTTGATGTGCTCACCTCGGTGTGGGGCCACGTGTGACGCCGGTTGCCGTGACTCGGTTAGATTGCTGTGAATAGTTTCATTTGACTGCGGAGATTTTGTCCTAGATAGTGTTGCCTTTGACGGAGGGGCCGGTGGTTTGGCAGGTCTTTTTGACGTCGTAGCTGGTACCAGGGCAGGTGCGGCAGTTGAGGGTGTTGGCTTTTACAGGGTATGCGATGGTGAGCGAGAAGGTGGCGAGAAGGCGGCTGCTTGGAGAAGAGCTGTCGTGGTGATGGAGAACTTCATTTTGGGAGGTAGGTATTGTTGCAGAAGGATGGGTTGGTCTCAAAAGAGGGCCTTCGTCGGACATATGATGTGGGTGGCGACAAGGGGACTTCGAGTTAAATGTTCTGCATAGCTAACATATAGGCGAACGGGGCTCCATCTTTTTAGCACATTCGGGAACTCAACATGCAAGGAAAGCAGCGGGATAACAGTTATGGGCAGTAGCAGCTTAATTCATCCAACGAAAGCAGAACACATCGCTTCCAGTCTGATGGTAAATCCATTTTCCTATTCAATACTACCCACCATGCCGAACTCTCCAGTCAACGAACTCCACGCAATATCTCGAGTTAACCCTGTACGTATGAGGTATGTTAGCTCTGTCGCAGGTCCGGTAAGCAGTCCAAAGAGATGAGCCAGTCCCAATTCCTACCGTACTGCCACCCTGAGTGCCAAGGCCGTGCGGGGCCATGTCGCGACCCCAAGCCACGACAGAAACACGCTCTATGACAGTACTACGAGTTTTAGCTCACATAATATCTGATCTTGCTTTCTTGGTGAGTACAGCGTCTGCTTAGTACACCGAATGCCATCCCTTCCCATCTTTTCTCTCAAGGAGGCCGAATTTCTTAGTCTTGCCGTTTCCCTTTAGCCACTCTTTTCCTCCATCCTCCCAAAGACTGTCCAGGCTTACCCTTTTATGGACTAAGTCAAAGGGGGGTCTTCCCGACCGACGGTAATCCCGACCAGGGTGTAATATACAGGGGTCAAAAACCACCACCAACTTCAATTGCCTATATCGCAGCCTCTATACAATCTTCTACCTCCTCGTCTTCTGAACTAGATAAAGTAGTCAAAGAACTATCAGTAGAACTATCTACGTCTCTACCGGCTTCACGCTGCGCCCTCCGTATATGCCTGATATTGGAGAACATCCCATTTGGATCCGGAACCACCTTCCTTCTCCGATGGCCTTTATTTCGCTCAGCCTGGGCCTCCAGTTCTTCGATCCGACGCTTAGCTATAGCCAATTCGAAGTCTTTTTCATCGTAAGCCTTGCGCACCTTACGAAACAGCCTCCTTTGCGTGGTACGGTTGGTCCCAACCGCCTTCAATGAACGCTCCAAATCCCTGGATTTCCGAGGGGTCTGGATAACCATATCCGTGTGGCCGTAGTCCTCCAGAGTGGCCCCCCTGGAAGTCATAGGCACAGAGGGCGTGTTGGGAGCGTTGGGCGTTGATACCGTGCCCTTGGTGTTGCTGTTCTGGATAAGAAGGGGGCTTATCAAAGGTTTACTTATATTGACAGGCTATAACCCTGTGGCCTTCTAACCGGACTTGATATTGCGTAGGGTCATACTTTCTTCACGTGCCTGTCGATAGGACTTAAGGAATAACCTTTTACCAGTAACTGAGCTTTCGTTAAGGCCCTTAACCATCCTGGCGTGAAGGTTGGTACGGTAGGCGGTTTTGAGGGAGCTGAAGACCCCTAGATCGAGTGGCTGGAGAACGTGGGAGCAGTGGGCTGGTAAATAGAGTAGTTGGACGTTGTTCTGAAAGTAAAGCTACATGAAATTAATCGTTACGTGGCTGTGGTGACCGTCCAGAATAAGGAGGCGGCGTTGGTTAGGGTCGGTAGGCTTGGTCCTAGGGAGGAATATCTTCGTTAACCACTTTAAGCTAACCTTATCGTCAGTCCACCCCTTCTTTGTGGGGTAAAAGTACTAATCCTTATAATTAGTAAGATTAGTAGGAAACTATTGTTGTTGAACGTTTGTACCCTTATAGATAACTGTTACTGGAAAGTATACCCCTGTTGCTGAGATGCATTTGATGAAGGAAGTCTAGGTGTGAGATTTAGGCTTCTTAGCCTTAATTGAGCGTTTCTGAGCTGTACCGATAACGTAACTATTGGCTCTTTGACCCTCCATTAGGCCGGCCTCGTCTATATTGTACCGGTGTTGCGGAGGTATCGCCGTCACGGCCGGAATCCGGAGGTAGTTGAACTAAGGCTGTATCACGGCCGGCGTTGCGTAACGGACCCTCGCCATATCGATCCTCTGGGGCCGGTGGGTCTTTAGAACAGGGTGCCGGTTCAAAAACTGCTTCATCCAGGCCCTCCCCATGTGAACTCCGTCTCCGCGTTCGGCCGAAACTCGCTTTGCCAGCTCCCTGATCTCCGTGTGAGTTGGCGGATCTCCCAGTTCCCCCTGGAATAGGACCCATTCGGCTAGTTTATCTTCTTGGTCCACTGAAAGCTTCTGGAAGTCTTGGTGGGCAACGGAGTGAGGGAGGACGCCGTGGAGCCGGTCCCGTAGGGTACTATAGGGGACCTGGAACTTGCGTGCAGTCTTGCGGATACGCGCGCCTCCGTGCACGGCCTTGTAAGCCTCACGCATATCAAATTCGACGTACGGCATGATGAATCAATTGTTTAAAGGTGTGGAAAGAATGGAATTAATTGGGGTTGGAATGCTGAAGATATGGGGGAGTGTGTTGGGGGAGTCCGAAGTAGCGGTGTGTATATTACACCCTGGTCGGGATTACCGTCGGTCGGGAAGACCCCCCTTTGACTTATCTGATGAAGTTGCCTAGATTTCCACGACACACATTGAATTGCGAATATGCTTATTCGCTTCCACATGAACCGGTGCTATACCGGCCTAAAGTTAGATAAGAGAACGATAGCGAGCCCAACCGCCAGGAGCGTTAGGAGCTGGATGCTGGAAATGGTTATATAAGTGGTGCTTTTAATGCATGTGGCGGTGTAGAGCGTTTATAGAGCCTTACTACTCACTATTATATGGCTCCTGGGAATTGCAGTGACGGGTAGGTAATCCTGTAAGTTAAGGCCGCGTGCCAGGCAGCTGTAACTAACTTCGTTCTGCCAGCTAGGGTAAGCTGGACGATCTTTAAATACCCGCTGATGTACGGAGCTACCTTCTGGATACCGAGACTGAGTGTGCAGTTAGCGAAAACAGAGTCTGATATACTAGATATCTAGGTAAAAAGCGGTATTTTAGTTTTAAGACTTATAAGGTTAAAAACCCTCTTTACAACAATGTTACCTTAAAGTTTAATTACGTATTCCACTAAAGTAAAGGTACTATTAATAGAGGTATACTACCTGACATAACACGTAATGAAGGATATGTTATAAACGATAGGAATAGTAAACCTTAAGGGCTTATGAACTCCAGATTCGTTCATAACGTATTTAGTCCGAAATAATAGATCGTTATTAGGATATTTAACATTTATCACACTAATACAGTAAATAAGAAGGGATAGGTCGCTATCATATGAAAGTATATTATTAAGCTGCTAGCCACTAATATCTACAGGTAAATGGGCGTTAAAATATAAGTCCATGTAGTACCCAGCTATAAACTTCTCCTTACACTACATAATCACCGTGACATTAGGGAAGTCGAAAACTCTAATAATACCGTATATACGACCAAACAGGTTATGGCCTTCTAAGTCCGCCCTTAGAAATGTTATGTGTGGTTTAACTTTATAACAGGTATACATCACATAAAATGATTCAATTTCCAATATTTCGCAACTAACCTAAAGATCTAATAGGCGTAACGAATACCTTACGTCGACTAATAAAGGGTTGTCTTCGTCACACTTAAGTACCTAGCCCAGACAAAGTGACGAGATTTTAACATAATCGTCTACTCGTGGGAGTCCAACTGGCTTTACCAACGTAACGGTATAGTTAAACCCAAAAGAACCAACATCGTAAAGGCTATTAAAAGCCAGTTACGTATTGTAAAACGCCAAGGAAAAACGGTTCTTATCCATAAGCTCTGCGAATGTAATGCCAGCCGCACAATAGCTCGCAGACCCAGGTACACCGGAGACGAATGGCACTGCGGAGAATAGGATATACGATGCTCCGAAAGGCGAAATACCGAAGAGGAATGCGCAGAGAACCCAGGCGAAAGTGACGATCCTTTCCCAGCCTCGGTTATTACCACGCTAAGAAAGCCCTCGAAAAGCTGGAGCACTCCATAGAACGTTGAGGGGTGAACCGATGTTGACGATAGCGACGCGCAGTTAATCCTTCACCCAGGCCTGTAATTGCTCAGGAAGAAGAGCAATCAACACGAGTCTCAAAAGTCGAAACAGCCTAACCGCAGATGTACGAAAGAGAAGGGTCAAAATGGAAATCAGAAACCCCTATGTTTGGATAGGGAGGACGGGATGCTAGAAAGAGCTGACGACATTATCCCAACTCGCTATCACGTTTTGCGGAGCGAGTGTGAGGAATGTAGAAAAATTCATGACAGTGAGAGCGAGTAGAGGGTTTGCAGCGGAATGGTTAGGAGTCAATGGGGGAACCGAGAGTGAAGTGGCGGGAATCACGGAGCCTCGATTTAAAGGAGCACCGTCCTAGATATGACACTACGGGAGGCGCGCCATGGCTCATGCCCTCTTTGCCATCTCCAGTTTTCAACAATTGGGGCTAAACCGCCTTCCGTTTCACTAAGGTTCTTAAACGACGCTAAAACCAAAAAGAAATACGCCAGCTAAGCTGCAGCTGAACTACGGCTGAACCCAAGAGGCGCTATGCATAGCGTAAAGATATGGCAGTGGCAGCCAATAGAGACGGCCTATGTTACCCGGATTAGCGTATGTTGGCACACTAATTACACGGGCGCTTCGGGAGCGGATATTACCGCATCTACTGTGGTTGCGTGCAAATTAAAACCCCCATGTTAAGTACCTTCGAACTGCCTAACAAGAGGCTTTTCTGGCCTTACGGGCACTCGTCTGCCCTGTGCGGTCCGGGGCGTTCTTTTTACTCATCACACTACACAATACACACACAAGCCTGTGTACAGCATACACACAGGGCGCGTGCCTCTAACAAGCATTTAGTAATGGTATACTCCCTGTTGAGTATCTAGACGATGAACTAAAACAAACGAACTAAAACCACAGCGGTATTCACGGCATCAAACCACCCGAAGTTGATACTAGGTGCCAAGACCGATGAGGTTGATAATCATCCGTGGTGCCCGCAAAAACATCAACCTGTATCCGCTCTCCTAGGCGAGAAATGTATACAGCTAAATGGACTAGTACCTGTATGTAATCGTCTTCGTCCTCACCCACTCATTGAGTCCGTGGTTTGCGTTAAACCTGCCGTATCCGGATGCCTTCGCGCCACCATGCGGTAGCGCGCTCTCGTCGTGCACCGTCATGCTGTTGATATGCACCGCACCAGTCTCAATCTCCCTGGCAAACCGGAGTCCCCTCCGCAGATCCTCGGTGAAGATGGCCGAAGACAAGCCATACTCGGTATCGTTAGCAATGCGGAGCGCATCCTCCTCCGTCTCGATTTCTATCAGGGACACAGTTGGCCCAAAACTTTCCGTCTGGTAAATTTCCATGTCGCTGTTGACTCCCGAAATAACAACGGGGCGCATGCGCGTCTTGATCGACTCCTCGGACGTCGCGTCGCCGTACAGCAGAGAAGCTCCCTTAGCTAACGCGTCCTGAATCAGCTTCCTGTTCTTGTCTGCGGCGGCACCCGTGATCAGAATCAGTGCATCTGTCTGCGGCCCAAAGGTGTGGCTAATGGCGCCCACCAGCTTCTTTTCAAACTCTGCACGCACACTCTTATGGACGAGAATACGCTCTGTCGACATGCAAATCTGACCCGAGTTGAGGAATGCGCCCAGCGCGCATTGGGTGGCCGCGTTATCCAGGTCAGCATCTTCCCACACAATCGCAGGCGCCTTGCCGCCGAGCTCCTGGAGCACAGGCTTCAGATGCTCACCCGCAAGCTTGCCAATGATACGGCCGACACCGGTGCTGCCAGTGAAGTTGATCTTTTTGATGCTAGGGTGGGCGATCAGCGACTCCGTGATGGCGGCGGCGTTGGCAGGCTCGTGCACTAGAAGGTTAAGAACACCAGCCGGTAGGCCAGCCTCGTGGAAAACGGAGCAGAGCCCCCACATCGTCCGAGGGCATAGCTCTGACCCCTTCAAGATGGCAGTATTACCAGCCGCAATAGGGAGAAGCACCGAGCGCATTCCGAGGACATACGGGGCGTTCCTGCGATTATCAGCATATGCCGTACATCGGAAGTATCGGCCCACGGGGTGACCCACCAGGGGGCAATCGCAAGGATCACCCCGAAAGGCTCCTTCAGAACCATCGCACCTATTGTTAGGTCCCGGGTGATAGGAATCGTCCCTTCCAGGCTGCTGACCCGGCCAGCCATGTCGTATAGGAAGTCCTTCGCGATGCCGATATTGACATCAGCCCATTGCTTGGGGCATCCTGTCTCTTCCATCATGTATCCGGCGAGCTCGTCTGCTCTTTTCTGCATGACTTCGGCCGCCTTCAAGAAGATGTCCCGACGTTCGCGCGGGAGGGTTTGCTTCCATGTCTTGAAGGCGTTCACTGCCGCATCGATTGCAGCCGTGACCTCGACATTGGTCGCGCTTCCGCTCTTGTGTACGACCTCGCCGGTTGCTGGCGATACGACATCAAAGCTCCCTTGCGGGTGGACTTCTTGGCCGTTGATGAAGAAGGGGACCGAGTACGGCGCAGCATCGTAACCTTTCGGTCCCATCATGGCCGGAATCGCAAAAGTACAACCTGGAGACAAGGCGAGAATTCTGTAGATGGAAGTTAGAGACGGGCACGAGCGGAGAGACGACGAAGACTGACGACGATGAGATAATACACGTAGCTGGAGAAGATGGCGGAAGGTATCAGGGAATTCCAAGCGGGGTATCACTGTCGGGTAGAAAAGTGTCTCACTGACAGCTAGGTGGTGCACACCGCTAGCACAAGGTGGAGCCAATAGAAGTCTTTTGGCATTCGACGGCGGCAACAGCGGGGACTTTTTTCAGCTCTTGCAGCTGCGGGGCTCCGTGGTCGTACTCCGTGATTCGCTGTCGCAGAGCCGGTCTGAGATGGGTGTGGACCCCACGTCCCTTGACAACAATCGGCAATGTCCGGATCGGCAGGGTTTTTGAGGACGCATAACTTTTTCTGCCCGCATATCGTTCGTGCTATTCATACCAAGGTTCATTCCAATGACATGTTTTGTCTTTGGCTTCTCTCTTAAGAGATACTTAAATAGATTTAGCAAAGCTAAATATACGAGAAAACAAGGACTAAATAATGCTATAAGCTTGGATCCACGCTATATTGGAAAGTTGGGGTATGCTAGGACTCTTATATGATGGTAGTTGTTGCTTGGTATGCTTCTGAGGCCTATACTATAAGCTTTAGAAGCCCTGAAGGCTTCGGAGCACTCAAGGTAAGGAAATTCATGCACAGTAGCCGGAGCCTACTTCTGATGAAGCTTATTGGTGCCATTGTTTTATCTGGACAGAGACGATTCCCTGCCAATTCGCGTCAGCAACGCCCAGCCAGTTTCGACTCGGATCACCAAACCATCTGTTTCAATACTGAATGGGAGAGGTCTCATCAAGATACCAGCGCCTTGACCGATTTCGAAGATCTCGTTCGTGACGATTTTGCGCTCTGTCGTGATTCCTGTCAGCGAAACCCTTGGAGAATGGACAGATCCCTAGCGATTGTAAAATAGGTTCGAAGCATTACTCTTGGACAGAGGACTTCAGCCAACCTATCAATCATCAGGCAATAGGCTACGACGTGGCTCGCTTTGCAATATATTGATAGATGATGCTCATTACGTTCTTCGCTATACCGCCGAAATATTAGTATCACTTCCCAAGGGACACAGGCAGCACAGATTCTCGACTTACATTGTCCTGAACTTGAAGTCGCAAATGCGACATTTGATGTTCGGCCCGGCAGGTGGAGAAATTTCGACGTCCTCCAAGCAGACAGGCGGAAACTTACCGAGGATGTCGCTGATCTGCGGATCTATACCGGCAAAGTCTTATCCCTGATCCTTAAGTGGCAGTGAACCTGAAGCGCTCGTACTCTGCCCATCATTTCCCTGCTGACAGTGAGCACACTCCATCTTAGTCTGCAGGCCTGGGTATTGCTATTGCATGGTTGTCGCTTCAAGAAAGCTGGTGTGAGACTTTATGGAATTAGCGGAATTGCCTAAAAAAAAGCCAGGAAATCCTGGAAAGGGATGCACAGAACTTTTGTCGGACATTAGTTTAGCGTGAAACATGTGTGCGAAAGGGAAATTGTCCATATCTTTCAGCTGTCAGCACCTCCACCGAGTCGGTAGGGGTTGGACCAGTCGGTGCGCCCGTTTTACCGAGTCGGTGAAGGTTGGGCCATTTTGGTGTGCCCGACTTGACTCGTTGACCATGACTCGTTGACCATCACTTCCGTCCCTAAGCCGCTGTGGCTTGCTAATACTAAGAGCTCGGGGCCCACAAGTTTTGAGAATATGCCCAAAAGGAGAAATTATGTGGAAGAGCTCAATAGTTGGATGATATGGGCTCGATTCGCTCCCCAGAGCGGGCAGCAGCTCCGGTACTTCCAACACACCCGACTCGTAACAGATCTTTTCTCAGCTTCTAGTATGGCGATACTGTGCCATCACTGCCCCGGATTGAAATTTCAGTCAGAGTTCGTTCACATCTTCACAATCTCAGGAACTACTGGACTTCTTATCATGTTGTCTGACACGGTTTCTTCTAGTTCCGAGCTCGATGAACATTGTTTGGGGCACGCCAAAACACAGCGGCTGCTTCATCGAGCAAGGCGCAGCTATGGCGTAAGGATAGATGTTGCTCATACGAGTAGCTCACTGGCGGCTATTACAAGACCCAACCTGGCAGATTCTGTGCTGCCTGTTTACCAATCAGATTCAGCCGAGGTTTGCGAGCCATGCGATACTTTGGCCGAATTCATGGACAAAGATCCTGCGTACATGATATCTCGTCGCTTCTTCCGGCTGAATACGCTCAACCTGTTGTGGATGCAGGACGAACTCGCCGACCTTGAAGAGCAATACCGCCAGCTGCGGGCACGCAGAAGCCTAGCGAATAACGAGTTGGTTGCAGACACCACACCTGCACTCAGGAAGCAGATTCGGAATAAGCTCCGCGAATATGGTGCGTTATCTTAGCTTGTGACCTCGTCTGTTGCGAGAAGTGTGACCCTGGAGCTAAAACCCCTCGATTTTAGAGGACGCTCTGACTCGATGCGCACGTTTGCCCGAATTAAATGAGCCAAATCACCGGCCTATTGCGGTCATGCGGCGCTGGGTGGCAGATTCGTCTATATCAGGCTCCTCAGTTGCTCGGTTTCTGCAGGACAGAACCAAATCAGACCTCAGAGCAATTTTGCCTGACCAAGCCAATAAAACATGGCTGTACAGAATGATCGATGACTTTTCTTAGCGTATATTTGCCAAAGTAAGTCTCTCCCAATAATGTTACCTACATCTCCGTTCTAACGCCTTCGACCGGCACGTGTTTAGTGGCAAAACATCAACGCTTCCCGGGGGCCGAACGGTATATGTATACAGCGATAGCTAGGTCTACGCTACTGTCAGAACTCTATCGGCCTTTCTTGCTGCCGTAACACTCTCGGTCCCACTTAGCGAGCTGTCAAAAGTCGACGACCGAGACATCTCCGTCACAATAGTGGCCATGTGTAGCGCCATGCTAGCCATGCCTCTGGCTGTAGGAACGAGCCATGAGTGTGGAGGAGCTAATGAGTATCTATTTTAGGTATATTGCCGTTCTTATTGTATTTGCCGCTAAATAACTTAGATAAGGTATTGTGCAGAATGAGCGAATGGAAAGCACGCGAGCAATAAGTTTCCAATACCTAAGAGGGATCAAGTCCACAACTAATATCAATTATTTATTAGAGCCTTGGTGTCTTGTGCTTCATATCATTCTGTGTTGCTGTTCTTAATAGGGTTTACTCCTGACACGACGACGCCCTGATACATAAAATCGTCAAAAGAGCAATTGGTTCAGCTTCCACACGCTGTTATTCCAGGTAGGTAACTACACTACCGTTGAGAACTTAGTATAGCAATTTTATCTTTACTGCTTAATTGGTAACGTTGGATGAAATTCTTACCCTAATGTAGGCAGATTGTCTTTCAGGGTGGGAGTGATTTGGATGTGGTGTCGAATCTAACTGTGGTAGCTGTTATATATTAGGCCTACGTTTCTGTGCTGTTATTGTTTGTAAGACTTGGCTGAGTTGTTAGTAGTTGTGTATGTTTTTTCTTGCCTTCATATACGGCGTGCCATTTGCGCAGGTTCTTCTGAAAGTTTTGTCAAGCGCTTCTGGGAGGAACATACGGAGGTTGGATCATGAATGACACAAGTGGAAGATGTTGTCTGCGGTAAAGAGTAAGGCGGACCTTGCAGTATCATGGGCACTCTGTAAGCGGTGTTTTGTGCTTGCGGCTACACATACTGTCTCGCTTATACCACACGCATGGGCGTTTATCTTTTCTATCAGCTAGACCAGGGTTATAGGTTCCTCAGCTGAAGATGCCTACATTCAACTATCTTGGTGTGCGACGAGAGGCTATGTCCTACGTGGGCAGTCTCTGTGCTGCCCTTCAGTCCTGCATTATAGTGTAGTTGTTTCTGGTAGTTCTGATGTACCAGTTTCGATGCTTGCAGAAGAGCGGTGATCTCTTCGCGCCTGGCCACGGCCAGAGAATTGTCTGGAGATACATCTGGTGGCGCCGAGTTAGTGAATCTGGTGTTTTACCGCGCCGTCAGTAGCTAAAGACGCGTAAGGTGGTGGGTGATCAAGGGAGATGGTTCTGATGCACTGGCGAGTTGATGGTGCCTGGGAGCTGAATGCCATAGATATCAATCACTGTATTGACAGCATTGGCTGATTCTTGCAAGAGGGAAGTTCCCTCACTCCTTGCATCCGCGGAAGCTGCCCTTTTTGCTAACAGTTAGTATGGCGCCGTTGCGCCACCACTAGTTCACTGGCCTCTCGGCCCCCCTTCGGTGCCTCGCCGCTAGCCCATTACGCTTAGTTACCCATATAAAACTAAGCGGATATACTGGTTTTCTGAAGGTTAGATTAGCTATCAAATAGCGCTATGAATATTAATACTGTATTCTTAAATTGTATTTTTGAAACTTGGAAATGTCTCACTAAAATTTGGTGATTTTAGTAAGGTGTTTATTTTCAGGGTTATATATGGGAAACTGGGGTAGCCAATCGGCTTTATCTGGCCAACTCGCCTATCAAATACGTTAGATGCATGCGAATACCATTGCGTTCGAGAGTGCGGGTCGCTGCTCTGCTACGAGTATGTGTGATCCTAATTTTGCAAGGTGTCAGATTACTGACCGCGTCTCATCATGTTATAGACTCCAGGACATCAGCAAGTTTATGTTCCCAAATTTTGAACCGGTTTCACTCCTCGGTGGTTAACACTTACATGTTTCCCCCGTTTTCCACCACTGGGGTTCTCAGAAGCACAGCAAATCCGACCGAGCAAAAGCTAAAGAACTCCTTCTTCCTCATACGGCTCAGCGTCCTTGTTACAGCCTTCCCTGGTCCAAACTCCTCTAACATCTCCATCTCTTTAGCATGGCGAATAGCTCTCGACTCCCAAAAAAAAAATATCCAGCCTCAAATGCAGAGTGTCCAAGGAGAACAGCCGTGTCGTGGGAGATATTGTCATTGTTGGCTCAACGGGGCGATGGCGGTTTGCGCCCTTGGAGTGGGAACAGCAAGTGTTGCAGGAATCATCTTGCGAGCTTGTGGGACGGTCGCGATGATCTTCCGAGGACGCTGCTCTGGACAGCGGGAAGTGGCAAGATGTCTCGCCGCGTTAGAGGAACCGGAGACGTTGGGGTTAAGAGGATACCGACATGGCCGTGGGCTTCTATCAAACAGTTCGGATAGAATAAGATGCTTGCTTTTAGGGGGTATATTATCGCAATGTGGAGGCTATCGAGTGTTTCATTGACATTTCCCAAGTGGTGGCAGTTGGTGTGGATGATATCAACAAGTTCGGCTTTCTCTCCGCGTCTCCACTGGCAATTCTTGTCCGAGGGCGCTGTATCTCCAAGACCTTGCCGCGCAGAGGAGACAGAACAGAAGGGGTGATGGTAATCATTGAAGTGGTAGACGACAGACTTGATACACCTCGCGAGGAGATAGTAGTGCACTATCTGTTAGTGGGTATGAACAATCACCCTAGGAGAGCGGGGATGGGATGGGCACGGTTCCTGGTACTTGAGGAGCTGCCCTCGGGACAGTTTTAACCCATTGGGGTCCGGAGTGTGGACCCCAAGAGGGATGGGAACTGGTTTAAGGGTATCGAACCCAGAGAACTCGAGATAGTGTAGCTTAAAGGGTAAAGAAGAAGGTGTCAAGAAGCGAGGATCGAAAACTGCTTCTTTTCGCTGTTTTTCGCGGAACAGAATGAGGTGCTGCCGGTCTAGCCTCTGCGCGATGTATTCCTGTGCTCCAGACACAGCTGCAAGACGTTGAGTGTGAGACCGATGGCCAATTCCTGGAACCCCTCTCCTGGGGTCGTGGCGGCGGATGGAAGGTGGCGCGGTAAGCAAACAGTCGACCCAATGGAGACCTGACTCATCAAGGGAGGTACCAACGGCAGAATGCTGAAAAGAGGCGAGGTCATGTTTGTTGGGGGCGGCGCGTCCAGATGGCCTTGGACGGGTCACAGCTTCCACGCCAACCAAACTTAGAGGTGAAACGCTCTGCTCAAAAGGCAAGCACCTCCGTCCTGCATAATCCCCGCATTGCTAGCTTCTCGAAGAGCCCTTCTTGAATTGCAGCTGACCACCACCCACCATGCCGCTCATCATCTCAGAGGAAGCGCGCACGATGAACGCGCAGGAAGCCAGCAGCTTCTTTTCGATTCCAATTGAGCTCTGCAATGTTATCTACTCGAACGCCTTCAGCTTCACAGAGCGACACATCCAGTGCGTCACGCAGGACAACGGATCCCGTCACTTTCAACTCACGCCGTGCACCGAACTGGTGATGCCATCAGAGGATACAGCAACAGATGGCTGGGAACGCAACCCTAGTAATGAGCGGTAAAACCCCATCTTCCAGCAAAGGCTGGCATTAAGCTAGGGTCTACACTGGACATACGAAAAACTAGCGCATAACCTTAGGTATAGGTATATTAACTAACAGAGAGAGGAGGATTCACGCAATCTCTATTCTACGTTAAGGGCTTATAGAAAGGTGTTAGTTATTCTAATCCTATTTATTAGTGAGTCCTTTGCACTTAACCCTTCTCATGCAGGTATCTAGATATTTTTACAGTTACCATAGCAGGCGAAAATTATTATGTTACGGACTTGCAAACACTTAAAGCCATGCTGGGCAGAAAGCTTATTACTCGTCTGTTTAGCTTTAAGGCCTCTATATACCTGCGTATTGCTAAACTGTTAATTACGTTAACCGCTCTGTAAGGAAATGTGGAGAAGGAATGCGAGGGTGCTCCTAGAAATCCTTTAGGCTACCCTAGCACCAGAATGTCTTCTAAATACAGTCATTTGACGGGCACTAAAGGCTCTCAATGTGCGAAATACCCTTCATCTCCTAACGACGCCCTCTAGTAAAGGCATCTCCTGAATATCCCCAGTATCAACAACTAGTAATACATATAAGCATTCCCAAGCGGAAGGCTGGACGAATTGTCTATGAAGTTCTGGATGGTGGGTTCCTGGGCCCTATCGACCATCTTCTAATCGGGCAACTCGATCGTCTTCGTCCAGATCGCGATCTTCTGCTCCAGTATCAGGCAAGCATACTTCCGCCCAGTGCGATCCGCTCCCGCAGCTTGTGTCTGTTGCTCCGTTTCTTCCCTTCTTCGCAATACTGGCACCGAGAGGTGGCTGGAACCGTTAAAATCTTCAGAACCTCCAGGCAATGATGCCGCCTCAGCTACTTTTGCTGGACCGCCGTCTATGGAAAACCCTCCAGGGTCAAGGAACCGGAAGGAATCGGTTGGGCTGTTCGACCCATGATGAAAAATAGAGAGAGAGAGAGAAGGCAAAAAAGGGTGGGAGAATGAGAGGGGGCGTCGAATAAAGGCGTCTAAACAGGCGTCTGGGCGGGGCGAACCAGTAGAGCTGATGCACTTCCTGGATGGGAGCCGGCGCATCGCGATCCGACATAACAAATCCAATTCAGTGCTAGGCTTAGTTGTAAGGAGCCAAGCGGTTGACAAAAAAAAACCGGACTCAATACCTCAAAGTACCTCGCCACAGGGCTAATTTTCTCTGGAATCTAGGTGCCTCTCTGGTACCGCACTGTTAGTATCCAGCAACCTGACCATCGACAGCTAACACTGCCTTCATTCGCGCTACCATTCAATCAACCATCTTACTGGGTAGACGTGTTGTAAAATTGCCAGGGGCTGTCAGCACAAGCCACATCACACCATTTCAACTACCATTGGAGTCTGGTTTTGTCAACCACTTGGGAGCTTAAGAGACCTCAATCATTGCGAGTTTAGGGAATATTGCGAGCTTTACAGCTTAATATACCACCGATTCCATCCCGCATTGGCGAGCGTACAGATTACTGCGCGGTGGCTCTGGTTGGCCCATACTGGAGGCGAAGCCCACGGAGAGAAAAGCGATTCGCTTTGTCGACCTCGCCGGCAGCTCATGCTGGGAGCCCTTATCTGTCGAGGTATTGGTTTCGTGGGCCTGCCATCCCTGAGCGGTGCATCACTTGAGAGGAACTGCTCAGTCGGTGGGCAGGAAATCCAGCCCTTTGAAGACATAAAATGCTGTCCCAGCGGTCATGGGCATCTTCTTCAAGCAGAGGGCAGTTGAGCAACTGGATTGGACCTTTCTTGCCTCGGTATGCCGCGTTGCGTCTGCTGTGCAACCACCACATCTGTGGCCTGAATGGCTGCCTTCTGAACCCGTCAGGAATTCTGTCAAGACACTACATAGAGCAGGCCAATGCTAGCTCCATCCTACATGCCGTTACATGTTTATGAGATGGCGGCCCTGGGGCATGGCTTCTGCTCTCTTCCAGTCTCATTAGGGGGCTCAGCCCTAGGCGTTAGGTTAGGGAAACGCACACGCCAGGAGGAGATGCAATACACGGGTCAATGGCGAAGGTCTTATACGACTCTCCACTCTTCGACCCCCACCCCCTATTATGCTAACCTCAACTGGGGGGGACGGGGAAGACTCGTACTTTCCTAGTTGCTTTAGTTTCTGAGCGGACGCCCTGTATCTCAGAGATGCCGCCACATCCTCGATAGTTGCTCACCCAAAAAGATCATTCAAGAGGGAGAAGTTGATGGAAGAATGGAGTGAATCTGCTCCTTGTTGGCATGTGGCACACCGTTAAGGGTCTTGATTTGCCTTTGGTGGGTATGTCGTCTGTGTGCAGGTGCAAGGCTGCCAATAAGGTGGGAAAGTTCTGCTATTTTTCTGTTTCTCGATGGCGCCTCATCTCTACCTTCGCTTTTCGCTCTCGCCCGCGTTGATTAGCCTCACTAGAGCCGGCAGGAGTTTGTTACTGAACTTTATGCACACCGTGGCAGTCAGAAAGAGATCAATACTCGTCATCCGTCAACCCCATCGAGTCTTGATGTCACGCAAGGCTGTTGGAAACGGTTGTCCGTGGTGGGCGAAAGAAATGAATCCACCCCGCCAGTTCCATTGATGCCACCGGCCCAATTTGAATTCAGGCCTCTTTTCGACATTTCAATACGCCTCACTTCATTCATTGAAGGCAAATCATAACGTTGATATCTCACATTGTAGAAAGCGTCTTTTGAGATACTTGATGGCCCTCCTGTGTTCTCCCACCGCGTGGGTCGCTCCGTTTTCAACAGCCTGCTTGGTAGCGACGGCCTTGAAAGGGGTTTGCTGCACCCATACCAAGACTCATGAGTGGCAGAAGACAAGTGAAGGCAAAAGGAGATCACGGGGTGACTTTAGTGTTTAGGCCATAGTAGATACCCTGTTACGTACCTATGTTCAATTAAGATTTGCATGTTTTGTGGCTTGTAGATCATCAAGGACTTGTTGGAGAGCAGGAATGATCACTGCCGATTAAGTTGAGTCGTGGGCCTTCCTGTATCGCTTAGTAATTTATAGGATATATTAGTTGACTGCAGCCGATGGTAAGAAGATGTTACAGTGGCGGCCATATTCAGTGTCCGCATTTTGACCACAAAGAATTCTACAAATGGACTCCCAAGGCCGACGTACAGTATGCTGCATCCCTACCCGCGGCGGCGATCACGCACAGAACTGATCCCTCGTATACTAGGTCCATGTTCTAGACGCCGAGCTGCTAGTCGTCTCGATCATCCTAGACCAGGCAGAGGCGGCCGGTCCAGATATATCTCTCGCCCATGAGCTTCACGAGAAAGATGGCGCCACGGAGTATCTTTGAAAGTTCATCAATGAGAGGTGCCAGGGCCAGAGGCGTCATGAGCTCCTCTTTGTTCTCAATGAGTAGCTCTGGCGATGGTGCCTTACCTCAGGAATAGCTCAAGGCCAAGTACCGGCAGCCGGGTTCAGTACCCCAATCCTTTCCACTTCCCCAATCATCTCCATCCCCCCCAAGCACAAACCCCAACGTCACATCTCCCCACAAGCCCCTCATCGTGTACCCATAACCCATACCACCCGACTTATACTCCAAGCAGGGCCATTCGAGGACCCCCACATATCCTCGCCATCTCGTGCCAGATTCTTGTCGAATAGGTTGTCTAATCCCATAGCCCACCCTCTCGTGTAGTGCCCCAAGCGCCCTTGCCAGTAAGCGATCCACTCCGGAATTACACCGGTGCTGCGGTTGGTCTTCTTTAGCACGAGCGGAACGATTTATAAGCACCGATATGGTGCGTTCCTAGAATGTCACTGGCGACGCCACAGTTTGCTTCAGCCCAGGACGGCAACCTGCTCTGTTGTTCGGGTCTGATTCCCAGCATCTAATACAGCACATCGTAGGTATAACAAAACGGCCCCTTCCGGATGTGAAGCAAGTCCCCCGCCTTGAACTCGACCCGGTTGGCCAGACCAACCCACACACGAGTGTCCAACGTCGCATTGCCAGCGAGGAGATTCTGATAGTCAAAAAAGACAATAGGGCCAGAAATCTCCTTCTCTCGCTTGGACAGGTTCCGTGTCTGCCATGACCACCAGGCCCTATCCATATTGCTGTGGTGGAGGTAGAAGATGGGATCGGCAGGCGAGCAGTAGGTGTCGGTCATGGTGCCGTACAGGCCACCAACAGCCCAATGGCCGCCTGGGTGGAAGGTCTGCGAGTCGGTGATGAACTCCCATGTACCAAAGTCGGGAAAGGTCATGGCTGCCTGGACTTGGGCGGATCCGCTAAAGTCGCGCAGTGAGTTGTACGAGAAATCGCGCCGCACGCATTGCGGAGTGGTGCCGTCGCTTTTGTTTTGCGGACCGAGCAGCGTGGACAGACCGGCGAACGGCCCGTCGTTGAGACATCCACCGCCGCTCCTATCGGGCAGGTCGAACGGCGGGCCGCCGATCTACAAATTAAGGCGCACGGTTAGAAGGCGCCGTCGACACGGAACCGGGAAGACGGGGGGTAACTCACAAATCCTGGGAGCTGGGGATGGCTCAGGTTCCCGGGTATGTAGGCGCCATTGCCACCGAACCCGCAGACCGTGTCGAAGACGGGCGACGCGAGGAAGGCCGCTTGGCTCGCCGTGTCCAGCGTCCAGTCCCAATAAGGCTGGCCGAGGCTGCGGTCCCAACCGCAGGCCCAGAGGGCCTTCTCGTACTGGGCCAGGAGCAACCGGTGATAGGGATAGAATATTCCCTAGGGTCAATCGCATCAAATGTCAGCTGCGGGTGGCCAACACCGGTTTGCAACACGAGGGGGGGGGGGGGGGTTCTTTCTCCACAAGGGCCCCA
>Ga0247770_1000910_pt1 | contig 26577 bp, 28 predicted proteins | sample UWRJL136409B6_FD_179943 | JGI IMG/M metagenome (GOLD analysis project Ga0247770, IMG submission 179943) | Plant litter microbial communities from Arlington Agricultural Research Station in Wisconsin, United States - UWRJ-L136-409B-6 | ecosystem: Environmental > Terrestrial > Plant litter >... | reverse complement strand
AGTTGTATTGTTGTGGAGATATAGGTAGTTGAATAGAGTAGTTTTTCATACCCCTGTTTATTACACATTGGTCGAAAACAGGGGTGGTCAAAAAGTGGGCCCCCGGACTTACGCCTACGCTGGCTTTTACAGACCGCCGACGGAGGATCACGTCGACAGCGGCGGAGCGGACATGAGCTGGCCTGCCGAAGAAGCTGTAACTGCTCTTGCAAACGAGGGGTACATCCCGTCGCCGCTGGCAGACGCTGGAGATACCGGCCCAACTCTCAACGGTATTGATTTCTGGGATGATGCAGGCGAACCCCAGCGCCCCACGCTACGCGCTCGAATGCAGAGCGATAGCATCTCCTTCACACGACAGACTCAAAGGGCAGGGGTTTCATCCACGCTGTTTGCCACACCTGAACCCCTTATCCCTGGATCTAGGCCTTGACTTTTCTCTTCCGCATTGGTGCTGACCCAAACCTGCACGACAAGTCCGGGCAGACACTGCTGTACTATGCTGCCGCTCATGGAACGGAAGCAGCCATCGATAGCCTCCTTGCTACAGGAGCGGACCACTGCGCAGCTGACAACGACGGGCTAACCGTACTGCACTCGGCCGCGAAGGGCAGTAGCTTAAATGTTCTCGTCCGTCTCTTCGATCTGGGCGCGTACATCCACGCCTCGACCGTCGAAAAGAGAAGTTATTGCACATGGCCACCGAAAAAACCAAGGAGCCACGCTTAGTGATTCAGTATCTTGTCAACCAGGGCTGCCGCCTCGATGCAAGAAGCAAGGCCGGCTTTACCGCCGGCTTCACGTCCATCTAGGACCCCATCGAGGTACTCGCCACATGCCTAGAGCTCGGCCAGAGCCTTTTTGCATATGACGGACCGCCTGAGACCTCGATGCTTCTCAGTTGCGCGTATGACTTGCTGTACGAAAAAGTGGCGCTATGCCTATCACACCTAAGACCCGCACGACCTTCTCTATCACGCTCACCCTCTTGCTCACCCCCTACCGTTTCCACAAAAGCCTTACTCAACAGGGTCGGATCGTTTGGCATGAGCGCGTTCGATTACCTCGCCCAGTTTGACCTCTCCCTTGATCGGCGAGTCCGGCCGCTATTTTGAGGGTACCCTCGCCGGCTTCATCGTCGAGGCCTACTCCCGCCGCGAGCACTCGCTTGGCAACCGCCAGGCCGGCGAACTGCTTTGCCTGGCCCTTGGCCGCAGCGGCACCACCTACTACCAATTAGACAGATCCTGGATGCTAGCCCGCCTGTCACTCAGTACGTCATTTTCCCACTTATCGCTCTCGAAGGATTGAACAAAGGGGCAGTATAAGATCGCTAACTTCATGGTTTTTTCTTTTCACCAGACTTCGACGCAAACAGCTTCCCGGCGCCTCTCAACTCCTGGCGACCTACCCGCTTGACGCGGACGGATGTTGCCATGGAACTGGTCAGACGCCCTCCCAACGGTGGGAGTTTCGGGAACCGAGACCTCACCGACTGGATCACCTGGGTCAATGCGATGCCTGCGGCCAGAGTGGGTAGCGCGGAGCTGCGCGAGATCATGGCCATGGTCAACCGTCCGGGGAATATCCGGGCGCGTGCCTGAGCTGACTGGGCGAATGGGAATGCTGAGGGACTAAACTGAGCGATGCATGTATAAGTTAGAGAGTGTCCATTTGTACCATTTCCTGACGCATAATGTCAGAAAGAAAGGGGTTCAAGGGCCCCGGGAATCTAGTCAACGGAGCTGACTGATGCCTGGCACTGCCAGAACGCCAGTCAGACTGAGCCACCATGAGGACGTGTCAGATAAACAGCGACTACCACTTGTCAGAGCAACTGAACGTTCCGTGCTTTTTAGTGCAGTGGTAATGCGCGACAGGACGCAGTCCGAATCCCACAGAAAGGTCTATAAAGAAGAAGGTTCTGGCTGGAAGCCAGAACCACACAGAAGCAATTCAATCAAGCAGTTGCAACCCCCATTAATTCCACAGATTCTAGAGTGCAGTGTTTCTGACAAGGTCTGTCAGAGATAGGGTGCCGGAGGCCAGTCCGCCGATTTTACGGCGGCGTAGAAGATCTAGCGAAACTGGCCATAACATAGCCGAACTGAGGTTGCCAGAAGTGATGTCAATTACTTGTTGGGTTAATATCTGGATAGAGAAGTCGGATGTTAATCCTACGTATTCGAGGTGGTGGGTGGTGCTGCGGGGAGGTGCTGCTGCTATCTAATGAGATGGCCCCCGCTAGGACCGATCTTCTAGATTACCTTTCACAAAGCCTTACGCTGCTTCCAACGCTAAGACTGCACTTGGGTGGCTACCAGGTATATTTTTCCTCTTCAAGATGGTCAAGATGTACTAATAGCCCTAAGGTGAAAACAATATCATTGCCGTACTTATCTACAGGTTTTCCAGATTTTTACGGCACAACTACCCGGTCGGAGGCCTGCAACCGAACACCTGACATCTGCTATCAGATTTTGACTCGGAGACACGCAATTTCTTGGATTTGACTATGAAAGCTGCTACGAAACACTCCACTCGAAAAATGTCGCTAGCACTCTACTTGGTTCACTAAATAACTGTTGAGCGCGCCCAGCCTGGCAAGATTCCACACGCGGGCTGTCATCTTAGCTGCAGCGAGCATAGGCGTACCCATGAGTATGTTCGCACCAATTCCTATTACCCGTACACTAAAATACCCATGTAATGCAGTCCACGGTTAGTCTTTATGTCAAGTACCACAAGGGGAATACGGTGCTAGACGACTTAGCGCTAGGAAAACAGCACGTACCGGATTTTCCGGATCGCAGGGTGTCTCCCATTTACAGGCGATGATGTCACCGGGCCGGGTCGGGTCCCCGCCCAAGTGAAAGAGCGTGTAATGGCACTCGCCAGCTCCGCGGGCTGACACGTAGCAGACCTGAAAGGGTGTCAATAACGGAAACAGGCTACAGGGCGGAAGTGCGCTGTACCCCATCATAAGTTGCTTGAGGGCCTATTTCGGTTGAGTTGAGGCTGCGGGCTTCAGATGGTGTAACAGCTCCGTGCAGGAGGTCGCGTTTGCCGGCATTGCAAACCTGTCTCGCTTGCAAAACATGAGATGGGAGCGCACTGCTAAGGGCGGGTATAATGAGGCCCCCAAGAGCAAGAAGGCTGAAAAGGGGTCCAGGGATCATGTTGAGGGAGGATCGCGAGTTACGGTAAGGGTACAAAAATGTGAGGAGCTGAAAGAAGGTTTGTTGAGGAAAGACCAAGACTACTGAGTTCTTCACATTGCAGTCGGATAGGTTGCGTGCTTTTATACCTTATGTGCTCGCCATTACGCATTGCTGTCACTAACAACGATTCTTCCCCTCTCAGTGGCAAGGCATTTTGACTGCCCGTTCCCTTCAATCACGCCGTTTGTTGATCCCTCTGTCCAGCGTAGCAAAGGCACACTTTGCCAGACACAGGAACTCTAAGAAAGTTATGCATTGAAAGTGCTTCGTGGCATTGGTAGCGCCGCGTCATTGAAAAGGGTAAGCCTCCTCAAGCCCTTCGGCGAGCCGCCGCATAATGTTGAAAAACGCCTAAGCCAACGTAAACATGTGGGCAGGAAGTTCGATTTTACTATTACCAAGTTTTTTAATTGCGGCGTACATGGTCTTGCTCCAATCGCACCACTTGTGGCTTCTGCATTGACTACGCCACCAACGCAGCCAAACTTAAAACTACATAGCCACTCACGTTCTCAACCAACAGGTAGAGCGACTAAATTAGAACACCACGGACAGAAAGCATTTTGCTCTGTAGAAACTCCGAACATTCACATCTAGTTGCGGGGAGCTGGAGTTACTACCACCCGCAACACCCCTTAGACAACTTGGCTTGAATGCAGGACTGAGGCGCCGTGTTTCTGTTGATGATCCCTAGCTTTACTTTGAGAGATAGGGGATTTTGCCATGGATAGATTTCTCAGGGCATATTCAACAACAAAACCAACGGTTGCGCTTCAAAACGCCGGATAGGCACACTGAGGTGTGATCAGGCCCGAAGATGATATCGCGCAGGCTCATTCTCTGTGGGCAATGTGCCTTGCAGCCATCGAAAGACACGGAAATATCTTAAGAAAATCAGCCTCGAGCTTCTAGTCAAAGCGGTAGGTTGACTGCGTTGAAAATCAAGACATCTCCGAGTACAAATTGAGCCAATGTCCAGCCTTTTCAGTATCTCCTCCACCATCAATCAACAAGCACTCTTCACTCACTTTATCCACACTTACAACTTGAATTCACTCCTTAAATCATTCAATCTATACTTCCCATCAACCTATCAGCCTCTAACAACCCGCAAGATGCATCTTCTTACCATCCTTGCCGCCCTCTTCGCTACAACCACGGCCTTCGAACTCCCCACCGATCTCCCCTCCGGGGTCTATGCCGCTAATCTCACCACTGGTACCATTTCCCTAGTCTACGCTTACAATGCCACCGAAATTGCCCCCCTTGTCGCCCGCACCCTGGCCACCATGAACGCCAACACTAACACCAATCCCATCACCCGGCGCGGAATTCCCGTCGCCGAAAAAGGCTGCGTCGGCGGGGTCATGAACGTGGAAGATCTCGCAGCCGCCTACAACCTCTTCACCAAATGGTGCGACAAAGGCAACCAGATCGAAGGCGGGCACGTAAACTGGAGTGTCGCCGGCTCCGCCGCCTGGTACGGATGCAGCTACGGCGACAACAACCCGTGCGGGACGAACGAGATCGCCGAGGCGTCCACCATTATGACGCAGCATTGTAACGGCGTGAACCGGCCTGGCTGGGTATGGATGAAGGACTGGAAGAAGTCGTATGGTCGCGAGAACTCGGGTGATGGCGGCAACATCTGCGGGGGGCTCCCTAAGAACACGAACGCTGGGAAGTGAGTGGGCGTGTCTCCGTACCTTGTCTCGTTTTTGCACACTCGTTTGGTTTCTTTTTACAATGCGTCTCGGTACCTACTTTGATAGCTAGAAGATCAATTATATGTGCTTTCATCTTCAAGCTCGCGATTTCCATGTTCATTATTTCGGGTACAGTCGTCAAGTAGTAGGCTATTGCCAACACTGCCAGCATTCGTTCACGCAGTCCTTGCTTCCACTAGAGAGTCATGCTCCGATTCATTAGTGCAGCGCGGATCTACAGCGACTCGTTGGGGCTGATGCCAGGGTACTACGTGCCCTGAAGGTCTGATGAGGCTTGGAGCCATTGCCAGGCGGCTTTCACGACCATTGCAGGTCGCGACGTGGGCCGGCACGACCCGACGAAGTTCCGCGACCAATGGCGCGCTGTAAAGGCAGGGAAGCACACAGCCAATTGAGGAATGCTCAGTCTTGGCAGAAGTGCTCAGTCACTGAGCACCAGCAACACCACTAAGCGTGAGATGCTCAGCGGGGGGGTGCTCAGTCGACAGCTGAGCAAGGAGCACTGAGCAAGGTACGAAGGAACCTAGTGTGTCAGTAGTATAAATACCATCATCGTGTCCACAATGGGAGTGAGGAACTCTTGGTTCCCCACGCTAGCAATACATTGTTCATTTGTGGTCTACTGTTGGAACTTATAGACCAACGTCCTGTTTGACAGTGTATCCCCCGAGAGTTTCCTAGCCTTCGTTCAGTCATCTTGCACCCTATCGCCTTTGGGAGTCCTTCCCTACGATCTGTCTTCATCCCAGCCCCACCTCTGTGAACTGGAAGCAGGCCGTAATAGTACCGTACGTCATCACGGAATCCTTAGAGATCCAATAACTAGCTAAAGAGGATGCATACCAAACATTCAAGCAACTATCCAGGCTCTAATCATCTTTCAGATAACACGTTAGAATACATTTTAAACGCCGCTAAAAAAGGCCGTATCCCCAGAATGAGGATTTTGACATTACAGTACAAGCAAAGAATTCTCCACAGACGGCTAAAATACTTAATTCAGTCACCAGATCAGCATAACACCTAGTGTTACACAGTAGGGCTATACAGGCCTATAGTACAGGTCTGTTCCTCAGAGCGGTACTGTTCCAAGCCGGCTACAGCACTGTAGGAAGCAAAGGAAGGCCTAAGATATAAAGGCAGTGCCTCTATAAAAGTGGTTGCTATAGCAGACTCTACACTGTAGAACGAGTGGGATACTGGAGGTATTGTCCGTCAGAAGCACTAGCACTCTTGGAAATGGTAGAATTGATGGGGCTGCAATTGTTTAATTGAATTGCTTGTGTGGTTCTGGCTTCCAGCCAGAACCTCCTTCTCTATAGACCATTCTGTGAGATTCAGCTTCGTCACCACAGTAGCTGAGGCTCACTGGCGTTCTGGCTGTGCCAGGGGTCTGGAGTTGGCATAAGGCTGGCACACATCCGTCGATCGCCTTTATGGGATCAGAAACGTTAGGACAAACACCAAACCACTTCCGCATGCCCTTCGGCTAAAATTGCACCTTCTCGGAAGGCTGTGCTGTTCAATGGGCAGATATTAGCCGGGGCTGATCTGAACTGATCAAACGTGACGAAGAGTCACGTGACAATGAGCATGGTAGGCATCGATTTTAGGGTAGTGAAACAGGTAAATCTGGGTGCGAATCTCGGCTGGAGGGTCAGGAATGACATATTTCGGACATGTTTCAGACGGCCATTATTGCTTGATGGGAAGAAGCCGGGACAAGTCTGAGAAATTGGTTGTGAGGGTAGGGCAGTGTATATTAATATATCCCATAAACAAACCAAACGCTCCTGAAAACCTTGATGAGCACAATAACCTCGATCTATCCACCCTCTGGGCTGTACGTCCAAGTTCTAAACCCCTGTATACAAATGCTATCTCTAACCGAGGCTATCCAAACATGCTTCAAAGGACATCAGGATTGAAACTGAGTGCAAGTAAACGTCACGGGGTCACCGGTTTACGTCTCCGTGCCGAAAGTGTGTGTAACGTACGTAATAGTCTTGAAACCGCCAATGACTCATCGCCTCGACCCTTCCTCCGTTTCTATTCCCATGAAGCATTTCAAGATCTCTACAGCTACGAAATTCATCCTGTCCATCAATTCCAAATGCCCTCCTCAACACTCTCGCGCCCACCTCCCACTCTCCGGCCCGCAAGGATAGACGACGCCGCCGCTCTTCTCCAGGCTGCAAAGGAGGCTAGGCCGGGAGGACTCGAACTTTAGGTGTTTCTGTGTAATACTGCTGCGAGGGGCTTTTACGCACGCCATGGGTTTGTGGAGGTGGAGCGGACGGATGGGACACGCAATGAGGAGACAGAGCCGGATGTTAGGATGAGGTGGGGGGCGCCACCAGCAGGCTAAGTGGTGAGATAAATCTGAAAGACGCTGTGGTTCGGGTTGTTTGATGCGTTTATGGCTCCGCGAACGACAGAAGTTAATCTTGTTGGTTTCTACCTCCGAGGGGTTAATATACTTTGTTTAAAAGGAATAGTTAGCTTTAATTTTCATCTTTCAATTAACCTTGAAATTTAAGCGTTTTACCTTACAATATATCTTAACCTATGTCAAGGTGCGTCGGTGTTTATGCACTGCAGTCACATGTCGGAAACCCTCCGATCATTTCATGTACTGCTCATGTGTTGCCACAAATCAGGACTGCAACAAGCTCCGCTAGCCATTCCATCTTATTCCCCATCACTCCACAACCTTACAGTGCAAATCTATATATTTACGTGACAGTAGCAGATGTACCTTACAAGCTGCGTGCAACATGATCATGCAAGGCACTAACGAGAGTCTTATTTATCTGGGGAAAAAAACTGGCGGAATTGAATGCTCGATCTGACATTAGAATATACATAATCTTCTCTAACGTCTAAGACATTCTTTGATTGCGCAAGTCTCATGACTTTTGTAAAGCTTCAATCACTTCTGCTGTCGACGCCGTGCCGCCGAACATTCGTAGGGCGTGTAGAGCGGCTAAATGGTCTGGCTTATTGCATGTCCCAGTCGCATCACGTACGGTAGTAACGGCGAAGTCCATCTGATAGGCATCTCTTGCCGTCGTCTCGACACATACATCCGTCCCCACTCCTGTCAAAATCAAATGGTTGACTCCGCGCTCCTTTAGGGTATTTTCCAGCGACGTCCGAAAGAAACCAGAATTTCTCGTTTTGTCGACAACTTTTTCGTCGGGCTCGGGCGTGAGTTCGTCTAGGATATCGGCATCCCAAGACCCTCGTATCAGACCTTGCAGTTCTTCAAGACGATCCCCTCTGTCGCGGCCGCGTCTATCAGAGTAGTCGGCGTTGTATCCTGTCCTCAGGAAGAAGACTGGGATATTAGCGGCACGGAACGCGGAGCGCAGCTCGTTAATGTGCGGAATAATCGCTGTTGGTTCGCTTTGCAAGCCTATCTTTGCGAAGCTACCTTGTTTGTGGCAGAAGCCGTTTTGCATGTCGACCACCAAAAGCGCTGGAGCGGAATCGAGTTGGAACATCTTAGTGAACGGCTGCTTTTTGTCTATTGTAATTTTCGGTATTAAAGGTTCTTACGAGAGGAAGTTGAGATTCAGGCTTAATGAGAACTTAAGAAGTATTTATATCCTGTGCCGGGACCGCCGGTGCGCACGGGCCACTTGCAGGATGGTCTGGCCGGCAATGATCTATTGCGGCTTCGCTTTCACGCGTGAAGTCTGCGGTGCGGGGTAAGCCTGTGGCTTGCGTTGCTTTGCTATGAGAGCCATTTCTAAGAGTCCCCACGTTCAAGTAACTCCTTGTGGCTGTAACTCTTATGCTATTGCCTTGAAAATCAGGCTTCTAATGACCGCATCGATGTCTAGGCCATCTCCTCGGTTTTATTCTTGGTGCGCTACCTGTAATGGCTGGCTTTCATTTCTCCTGCAAACTTTAGAACGAAAGCATGGGTTTCCATAAGGATTAGCTTATTGAACAGATGTAAGAAGAGCGTGAGGATTTGGAAGTAACTCTCGATGAGATAGAAGCTAATGGCGAGCGTTTTAAGTGGTACGTCCGAAGAGCCTTGTAATAACCGTCATGAGCCCACTGATTGATCTTACTTGTAGCCATAATTGCGATAAAAAAACGGGTGACAAGCCGTGCTTTGCTCGCTCTTGCTTCGATTGGTGTCTTACGTATATGCCGAGAATGTAGAAGCTTGCGCCACCTGTCTTAGCGAGCTTATAAGCCACGTGGCTGGTGAGTTTCCGCACGTGATAACGAAAACACCAAATGCGGGGATATGGGTAACGCGAAGATCCGGAGCCGTGGAAGATGGATTAGGTTCGGAGCTGGCTTAGTATTTGAGCTGGGATATCCGGGACAGCTCAGAAATCGAGCTGGTGACCGAGTGGTGGACGAAGTATACAGTGCGATCTCGGATGGCTAGGAAGGAACCGTAAAGCTTTGCATAGTACTTTAGGGAGTTGTTGTCTAAACGTTCGTCTTGTAAAGGATGGTCGATAAAAGACATTAGTTCTTCGAGCGTGAGTGGCCGGTATATCGTTAAGGTGACTGATAGGATTTGTATACAGAGAGCTATATCGTCTGAGTCTTTTATCCTGCAGATCGAATTTATCATCTGGCCGTAGAGAACATCCAGGCCGGGCGGGAAGGTACGTAATGTCTTGAGAGCTTTAAAAGGATAGACCTTATCTAGGTTTCGACAGATGAAGGCGACCCAGGAATGTATTGCTTGTAGTGGATGCCAGATAGTTTGCCACTTGGGCTCTTGTCTCTGTGCCTTTTCTCGTATATAGAGCTGGACTGTGGCAGACACCGAGTTGGCGTTTCACTCAAGACTGAGTGGCACTTTCTGATCGGCTTGTGCGAACCTCTCCCCAACCTCAGGCCAGTTCCTGCTAGAGACGATCCACTTGGCCTGGGACCCTGCAGATCTGAAGGTGATAAGGTCCAGAAGCTTAGAGCGACCTGTCTGGTACTTGTCGAGGGTGTTAACTACCAGATACGGAGTCAGTAAAGTGGGGTTGTTCAGGATGTCCAGGACGATCTTGCGGACGGCGACCCAAGCGTTGACGTTTTCGAACAGCTGTCTGCCTGCGCGATTGTACCGTTTCTGCAGGTGTGAAAGAAGAGACGGCCGGCTGTCGATAAGTAGGTAGATCAAGCCACGCATAACAGCTGTGGTGCTGTTAATGCACACATCGGTCGCCTGGCAGAAGTACGCCGAGACGCCCTCATTCTTTAGCTTGTTGATGAGGCCGCATAATAGCATTGTTTTGCCCTTGCCGGAGTCTCCCTTGACCCACAGCAGTCTGTTTTGTTCGTGCTGCCATCGGCGGAACTTGTCGGTGCTGAGGACCTATCGGTACACGTTGTCCAGTAGCCCACCTTTTTCCTCCTCGATGCGTGCCTTGTCGTGTCTGGGATCAGTGGTCCGTAAGGTGGCGAGGCAGGGATTTTCTGAGTGGTAGATGATATCTCCGATATGGACACGGGCGTTTCCGTCGGTATAAAGACGATCGACTGCATTAGGCGCCATTTTTGCGCGTGTACCCGTGGGTACCGGTGTTGTCGATGGCGCCGGTTGCGTGCGAGGGGCTTTGGGTGGCCAAGGAAAGGCGCCCTGCGGCGTTCGAGCGGACACGACTTCGCATCGATCGAGGGCGTGAGGCAGCCGGCTAGTGACCAGGCGGCGGCTTCGGCGAGCCGGGGCACGCGTATCGAGATTAGATGCCAGGGGACCGGCAAGGGCGGACGTGCATCGCTGGAGAGCGAGGACGAGGGGGTGCTTGTGCGGCTGCGGCGGACGGCGGGGCGTTGCCCACCAATCGTCGACCCCGCATGCCCGCGGTCTTGTTTCGCAGTGGCGTGTCGACAGGCGGCGCGGACGGCCTGGTCGAACGAGAATAGAGAAGGCGCGAAGAACCACGGCTCTGGCTTAATTACATGGCAGGCGTCTTCTCCAAATCTCAAACCGAGCAATCCTCTCCTGCCTTAAGCGCCGCGTTAGCCAACGAGCTCAGGTCTGCAGAGCGGACCTTCAGCAGCTGGAAGAGAAGGGCAGGTCCTGACGGCAGGCGAGCCCAGAAACAGTTTCTCGCCAAAAGTCTTAGCTAATTAATATCGCGACACCCCATTAGGGAATGGCCACGTGTCCTCTTTCAGTTTTACTGACAGACGAGAAGGCAGGATGGCAACGATCTCGCCCTTCTCACCTCCTCCGTCCCACCACTTAGAAGGCATGCCATCATGAAAGATGTTGACTTCTGGCTGGACGAATACGTAAACCGTTACAGGTTGTCACCAAGGTATTTTAAAGATATTTTCCGCCATATTAAAGATAATATAAAGAAGGAGAGAAAGAAGAGGATGTTAATGCTAATCTCAAGATCTTATCTGAAATCCTTAAAGACGTATTAGATGACAGCTGTAAGCGGAAGGTAGAGGATTCCATTAACTGTCGTAGTTATAAAGCCTATATTGCTGCTAACGGTAGGTATTGCGATGTAGTTAAGGCTGCTGTAAGTAAAGGTCTTATGGATGTGGAGGGGGACAGACTGGATAAACTTAAGAAGTGCTGTAACTGGATTTTGTAACAAGTTAAGAGCGATAAATGGAGAGAGGTACTGTAGGTTATAAATCAGTTTGTAATAGACCGGTTCGTGGAACTGAATTTTATTTTGCAGCAATAAAGGTCGTAGCTGATTTAACAATTAAGAGCCAAGGGAAACCAGGAGTTGCACTGCAGTTTGTAAGTAACATTTATAAATTCCAGCGGGAGGCTAAGGTGTATAAATGAGGGAGAGAGTTTTTAATATATCTTTAGCACTACTGTAAAGACTCGAATTATCCGGTTTTACTCAGTGAACGTGCGCGCTCACAAGCCACGCAAAGCCACCGCTCCAGCCTCCTATCCACGGCTGAATAAGGCTTAGCTCCGTTCTGGAAAAGGACTAGTTCTTACCTCTTCAAAATTATTACTTTCCAGGGTCGAAATTCTGCCAGCTCCATCCCCCCACTGCCGGCATCTTTCCAATTGGCCTTCTTCAGAGCAATCAACACCTTGCTCAACGCCAACAATTCCATCTTCTTCTACTCAACGATACGCGCGAGTGGCCTCGCTTCCTCACGCGAAGAAGGCGCGCGACTGCGACCTCTGGTTGGCTACAGCGCTCCCTGCCCTCTCTGGGGCCCTTGTTCCACCCCTAGCGACTGTGCCGACCAGCACCGCGGTCAGCTTCCGGCGTGTCGTAAGAGCTTCATACTAGTAAGCAGTCTTCCTTCTTCTAAGGCCCTCACGCTTTACAATTAGCTTTCTTTCTAATAATTTACTGATATAATGGCTTCTTAAGCAGCTCCTCTCCCCGCTAAACCGGCTCCTACGGTCCCACGCGTGCCGCTCGTAGAGCTTACAGTCAACACCTTTTACGACTGTTATAATAATAAACTTAAAAAGCGAGGCAGGAAGCGAAAAGATTAGCAGGCACGTGGAGCCAGGTATATTAAATAACCTGATATCATACACCTTAAGCGCTCCTATTTAAGAAAATAATAAATCTGTGTACTCGACTACCTGATATTCCACTAAGTCGACTGTAACGGACAGTGGAAACGCCACCATGCCGAAGAAAACAAGTACGAGCTTGTTTTTACTGCAGATTCTACTACTTAACACTCTCTAACATACGTTAAAGCCGCTATTAAGTTCAAAATCCAATCTGTAAATACAGTAAGTAACTGGTGGAGGCGGAGAAACACTATTTTAAACGGCCGCGAGCCGATCTTTCGCTCTAAGTGGCCACGTTTGGAGGAGGCACTACATTGAGAATTTATTAACACACGGAAGCTTAGCAAGCTGGTTAGAATCGGTTGGTTTCGGTGTACTGCGCGTATATTATATTCTGAATTTTATCTAGATTTTAAGGCACAGTTCGGCTTCAGTAGGGGTTGGCTCCGCAACTTCCTTCAGAGGTGGAATATCTCGCTCTGGCGGCTTACAAATCAAGCTACTAAACGGCTAGAGGACTACGTTAACATCGTTAACACCTTCCTCTGTTATATCCGCTAAATCAGCTAGCCGAAGCCAGTTGCCAGAGCCGCCCCTGAATCGGCCCCTAAGCCGGCCCTTAAGCCGGCCCCTAAACCGGCAGTTAATAATAACCTTCCTCCAGCTGCCAGAAAGCTTACGCTAGCTGGCCCCCCTTTATTATCAGCTGCCAAGATACCTACGTCACTTACACTTAACTGCATTAAAGTGAAGGCGCCGGCTGGCGAGGCTCTAAAAGCTTGTAAACTACTACTACCTTGTTTAACCAATTACCCCTATTATTTTACTAACGCCTTACAGCCGTAACCACCATTACTACTACTACCGCTAACTGCTAAGGGCTCTTTACTAGCCGCTAACTAGGTGCTATAACACCGATTTCAGCTATTATATAATATTAATATTAACGAAACCCTTATACCTTTTAAGTACCCTGACGGCTAGACTTATAATAAAGTGGGGAATAAGATTATTAAGGCACGTGTTATAAAAGGAGGGTGGTTTAAGCGGATAGCTACGTTAATACTGTATCTTTCAGCCGATAGAATTCTTCGTGTAAAGGCTACACTTATTTTCAGGAGCAAGGGCTACGTGACGCCAGAAGAGGTCTAAGCTTAAAACCCTAAGGTAACTATGTTATTTAACTTAACTACTTATAATATAGAGGCCCTTTATATACAGTTAATTAAACAGGTTATTATTCTATTAGCTAATGGAGCCCCTTTTTTATTAATATGGGACTCTGTACGGTTCCATATAACTGATAATATTAAGGCTTTACTCTGGCACCACGGTATTAATCTTATAGTTATACCGGCCGGTATGACCGCAGAATTACAGCCCTTAGATATATATATTAATAAGTGGATTAAGGCAGTTACGGAACACGTAACGGAACACCTGGAGGCTAAATGGGAGGCACGTGCTGATTTTAAGGGGTAGTCTCTTAGTACTCGGCGAATTCTCACCACTTACGTTATTATAGAGGTTATATAGCTCTTAGTGAAAAGGGGTGACCTTATTTGGAAGTCTTTTATCAATACTAGCATCGCTGTCGCCCCTGACGGGTCTGAGGACCACTTAATCAATATTAAGTGTCTTTAGGAGGTGAATATTAAGCCTGATTCTACTGGTTGGGAGACAGTAACAATAAGTCACGCCTTGGAGGAATATAAGCCAGACCTTATTAACGGTAACCCCCTATTTAAAAACCTTGGTGTGGATTACCGGAAGCTTATAAAACGTGACCTGTTGGTTATTGCTAAGGCACGTGGTTTGGCGGTCAAATCTAGGGATACGAAATAACGAATTATGGATCTTCTGGAGGAGCAAGATGCTGAGAATTTTGTGGATTCGGAGGTTAACGACGAAGAGGTGGATTACGAAGAATAAGGAGTGCCAGGAGCAGCGAGTTTATATGCAGTTTTATACTAGAACTAGCTACTTAATCCACTAGCTAGTCTCTCATTCTTACCATTACCGTACTACCTCAGCACAAAGAACAGCGCTCCAAAACACCAAGATCTACGGAATCCACGCGAATCCACAGAATCCACGCAATTCAGGGCCCCTGGTTCTGTGGGGGGAGCTAGTCTCACCGCCTTCAAGGGGTTGGCTTCCACTAAGCCAAATCTAGCGATTTTAAAGGGGTCGCTTACTCAGAATCCAGAGGCTGGAGCGGTGGCTTTGCGTGGCTCGTGAGCGTGCACGTTCACCGAGTAAAACCAGATAATTCGAGTCTTTACGGTATCTTTATATTACTTATATTTATTTCAGAGCCAGTGTAATAGATATTCCTATGTAACGAAAGTGACTCTCTACAATGTTGGCATTGTTGCTGACCATATTATCGCACTACTTTAAGAACATTTTGAACTCTTTTGTGATAGAATCCTCGTTTTTGTGCTACGTTTTCTTAATAAATCTTTTTAGCACTTTAAAATACTCCTTAATAGAGTTAAAGTCAGGCGAGTATAGTGACAGGAACTCAAGTACAACTTCTGTGTCTCGATATATCTATAGGATCTTCTCTAAATGGTGTTAAGAAGCGTGATCTATAATAATCACGGATTTTAATTTAGAGTATCTGTTATAATAGTGTAGTAATTGAGCTATAAAGTCCTTAAATAAATGAGTGTCCGTTAATCCTTAGTATACTTGCCTTAGTATGATGCTATCCTACATGTATGCTAGAAGAATGTGCTATCTCTTTCCATAACTGAACTTTGTAATCTGGACTGGAGACGGCCCTTTAGAGACCACTCCTAACGCTGGTATCCAGCCCTTTTATTGCAACCAGAATTATTAATAAAGATAAGTTGGTAGGACTGGTATTGTGATATCTGATGTAGATAGTGGTCCTGAAGGTCGGTATTCCGTTGTTGTGCGATGCGACGGATCGTTTTTCGCGTTTAGTTAATTGATTGTAAGGTCCAACCGAATGATCGTTCCGATATGTTACTCCTAAATTTGTAATAGAGGAAGTCCGCCATTTCGTATCGATATATGTACGGCTGTTCGGCCAATAGACTATAGAGGGCACTCTGTATGGCAGGTGTTATGTAGCTGCGGCGGCCAGCGCGAGATGTTCTTCAAGTGGGCATTTCGGATCGATCTATCTCTCGACGGATTCTCTGGACGGCGCGTAAGGTGCACGAGGCTTTCGAGGCTATCAACTGGGGTTCGAACCCTTCCGTTAGTAGAATTTTGATCAGAGTACCCCGTGCAGCATCTAGTTGTGGCGCCATGGTAATGGGCTAACACGAAAGCGCTGACTCTGGTAGAGATGGAAGAAGAGGCAGGAGGGAATGAGGTGTCGGAAGCACTGCACTCTGGATTCCGTGGAATTTGAAGGGGTTGCAACTGCGTGATTCTATTAGTTGTGTTGACTCTGTTCTTCTGGCTCTGGCTTGAATCCAGAGGCTTCTTTATAGACTATTCTGCAGGATTCAGGCTTCGTCTCTCCAGTGGCTGAGGCTCACTGGCGTTCTGGTAGTGCCAGGCATCCAGTCAGCTCCGCTGACTAAATGCCCAGGGCCTCTGAACCCCCTTCTTTTCTGACAATTTGCATATGTTTTGTAGTTATCGTTACGAAGAATAGACTGCATTTAGCCACTTTGCTGCATTCGCGCTGTCCTTTTTTGTCTTGGCTTGGCGCGCTCTGGCATCCTCAACACCAAAAGTCTGGCATCACGACCTTGGATTCGGCTTTACTCGGCTTGCGGGGTGCGGGGTGGGTGGTGTCGGTCCTTTGCCCTGCAGATGATGTTGCGCTGCATTGAAATTGCAGCTTTTCACGGCCAAATTCAAGGGTTTCATGCAAACTTACATTAGGGTTAGGGGGAGGGTTAAGTGTGGCATCTGAAATTTTGGGGTTTGAAAATAGTAAAGCTCTTCTGTCGAACTGCCGCTGCAGTTCGACATCTTCCGAGAGCAAGCCTGAGCAAATCCTCAGCTAGGATGATTATTGGCACGTGAGCGAGGTACGACAAGGAGAACTTAGTGTGCCCAGATTCGTCGTACAAAACAGAGGATGCTGCCGCGATCTAAAAATTCCCCCACTAAAAACAAGACTCACCTGTTTCCGTCTTTTGTGATTGTTCATTTTCAACCGAACATAACTAAAACCAAGGCTAGCCACCTTCCCAGTTACAAACCGGCACTTTCACACTTAAGAAACCCCTTCCAACACTAAAATATGCTGTATTGCGATTATCACTATACTGAACTGCCTAATAATGTTGGAGAAAATAAATGTGGCTTCAAAGGGGGCGCGGAATCCTGCCTCCAGTCATGATCGACCATAGGTGCACCTATGTTGGCGACTTATGACCGGAGCCGACCGACGGCAGCAAAAGGTCTCCTCTTAAACTAATTACTCACCTAGAGTCTCAAAACACTCTTCTTATGGTGACGCAGTTAATACCATCAGCTCCACATCTTCAGTCTAAGTTGTGATACCTTGGAATGCCTCTGCTCTAGAGCGTACTTGCCATAGAAAGAGACTAGGAGCCAAGCTGGGAAGTCATCAAAGAGACTGCTCCGCCACATAAACGGTGGGGTCTCTAAAAGTCTTCACGGAGTTTTAAATTCCACCATTCACGTCTCCGTGAATAAAACCTATAGATGATAGCTTAATCTCTAGTTATGATTCGTCTTAAAAATATCCCATGCCTAAAACAATGAAAGAAAGAGGTAGAATAGAAGGAGGCCAATGGTGTAACAGACGCTCAAGATAACTTAGTCATCAAAGAAAAAAAGAAGCCTAAACGTGACCAACCTTAGGCCAAGAGGGACAGACAGCACACGGCAACTGTACCAACACATAAGAATCTCCCTAAAAACTCGGACGTGCCACCAGCAGTCGCAACGCAGAAGTCCATGCAGATATCAATCATGTACCCTACCTACCAGGTATACATTTAAGCATCCATGCATTTCTCTGCCTATTCTGTCTTTTTGCTGATTTATTCAACGGCGCAGCCGGCTCTATCTCAGGCAGCGCGCACGATAGTTTGCTTAGGATCGAACTCATACGTGATATTGCAGTTCTTTTTAACGCGACGCAGGCGATCGCTGGCGTCGGTGTCGGTCCAATTGTGAGCTCGTTGGGTGTCTAAGTTACCCCTCGTTTCATCACCCGCCCTCGGTGGGGAATTTGACATGGGGTTTGCTGGGGCATCTGTTATTAGTGGATGGGATTCTCTGACGCGTGGATGATCTGACGAAAAACTTGTCAGCGAAGTAGGGATGTCTAATCACGGAACACAATACCTCGTGGGGATAGCATTGGAAACACCCATGACGAAATATATATAATTCCAACAATCATTGTGACGACAAATACCATAAATTCCTGCATATCGGGAGCCAACCTAGAGCTGGTCATTGTTTTGAGCGGTGTCGCGGTGGGGTCCCTATTACACAATGATCGGCGTGCCGACTGTAAATGGTGATGATTTTGACCAGATCACTTGTGTGTGATACGAGATTTCGAAGGGTAGAAACGCGAAGGGGGGGAAGGGCAAGAAATCGTTGCGTGTGGTGAGGTGCGACGGCTAGCGCTATGGGCAGTTTTGCGTTGGAGGGAAGAGTGGGAAGGTGACAGGGAGGTTTTCTTTGCTGAGTTAGCTGATGCCCTCCAAGCGGCGACTTGCGTCCAGATCAATGCTGGCCGGGGGCTGGAAATTACAGGGAAATCAGAGCTTTGCTCTATTAAGTACCAAGCTGGCCAGGACGGTGAATCAACAAATACGAGGCCTCCTCAATCGCGGTGGCAAAACTCTAGGCCTAGGAGCTCAAGGCAGCAAGGCACACAGCTCCAGATCCAGATATACTTTGTCTACGCAAAACATTCAGAAGTGAGCGTCCCTAGCCGGGGCCGAGGACAAAGGAACCGACCCAATGAAGACTCATGGTATAGCAGGGTGGCGCCCTCCATGGATCATATTTCTGAAGCAGCCTAGATGGGTGCAGTTTCATTGGTCCGGATGCGTCGGGTGGGTGTTCCGTCTAGCTCGCTCAATTCCGAATTTCACGAGTTGATGAAGTAGCTCTCGCGTAGACCGAAGATCTATCTTTGGTATGACCGTGCGGAAAGCACTGGGTAGCCTGCGAGGTAATGGTCGTCTTCCTTGAAACGAAACCCTGTCTAGTGTTTGGCGGCCCGAGCACATTTATGCGAAACCCCACAGAGCCAATCAACTAACATGACGGAGGTGGCGATGAGCAAGCTGGAGATAGAGACAGGGGACCAGCTGGCCAGTTTTTTTGGGCCTTTAGGAGGCCTCAATGAGTCATTTTCAGAATGACCTGTCCCTGTAACGTCAGTCCTACTACTGCGGACTTGCCATTTAGTCTACGGATTAGATCAAGCTAGAAGAAACCTAACATTTACACGAACTTAAGTTCCCCTAAGATGATTGAGCTCCTTGCCCATTTCCCGCTTTCTTTCGCTCTGTATCTGTGGCCTTTTGGTCGCTCACTTCGGTGTTATTATCCTGGTGCCGCCAAACTTGACTTACACGTAATTGTGAATACGCACACCGAACGTCCCTTAACACTAGCACAGTGCGAGAGGCTACAAGGCAGACAAGCCCTCTCGGCTCCAGCGGAAATCCTTTGTGGCGCTCGTCTTCTCTTCTACCTCCTTCTTTCCTCTTCCTCCCCTCTGATCTCACCACGTATAAATACGTCTTCCCTGAGACGTGCTCCCATCGATTCACCCGTCACTTAACACCTCAAACACCGTTACTTCTTCATTACGCTAGACAGAGGTGATATAAGGGACTCGGCATCAGCAAACATGCTCACAACATCCCCAAACATGGCGGCCACTGCGATTCCAAAGGTCACAGCTCTCCGTCGCGCTCTTGACTATGGGGATGCACAGCTGCTCCGATGTATCACTTTTAATGATGATACCAGGATGTTCCGGAGGAGATTCCAGACCACCAGCGGTGTTTCCGGAATCGACCTTCACAACTGGAAATCTCGTGAACATCAAGCAGGTTTGAATGAGATGACCATGGCCTTCCTCGAAAAAGCCGGTAATGGCCAGGTCTTCTGGCCCAACGATAAATCGGCGGCCAACTATAATAAATATCAATACTCGAAGGATCATGCTCGGTAAGCCTACGCCTATCGTGATTCCCAAATGTTCAAAACTGACAGCTGTCCTACAGTATCAAGAAACTGATCAAACAGCTGTTCTTCCGTCTGAACCAGCAACAATTTCAGAACGAGAAATACAAGAAGAAACTAAAGTCCAACGCCGCAACCACGGCCGCTCGGCCTTTGGAGGAAAGGGGCACCAGTCGGGAGACGGCGCTCGACATCAACAGTCTCCTCGATAAAATTATATCCACCGACAGTGGGGATAGTCAGAGTTCGAACGTGTCCCCTGCCATTCCTTCACTCTTTACACCTTCTTCCACCACACACTTGCCAGCAGATCCATGCGGTCCTCATAGGGTTGGTGAGTCGTCAACCGCGGCAACCTCATCGACCATCGCGATCAATGAGCAGCGGAAGGGAGACGATGGTGTCGACGGAGCAGCGGAGAGCGGAGATGTATACTCTGTCCCTCTAGGTACTCTACCGCCACCACCATCATGCGTAAGCTACCCTCCTGTCAATTCTCCAATGAGTACGAACCACGCCTAACAAACTGCAATAGGCACGCCACCTCGCATCTACCGGCGCCGACCGACAATTCCAGAAGCCGAAACGCCACCAGACACTCGAAGATTCCATCGCTGACGGGCAGCAGCAGCAGCCACCAAAACGGCAGAAGACACAAAAGCGCACCAAGGACGCCGTTGAACCAGAAGCAACGGCCAAGAGATCTCGACGACGTCCACAGCCCCTGAGGCCGGATGAGTACGTCAGAGACCTCGCCGAGATAAGCAGGTACATCAGTCCCGGGCACGACGACCCCGAGCCCGAATCAGGCGTCTTCCCCGCAGGCGAAGAGGAGACAACCATCGTATTCCGTCCCAGCATCGAAGACTATGAAGACAATGATGGGCACAATGACGGGCCCATATACACCACGGCTGGTCCCACAGTTCAAACCAACGACATGCCGCATCCCGTGGCGCCATTCGCCCCCATGTCCATCCCTACATCCGCTGCTCCCTCAGAAGCCGGGGTGGATGGACCCTCCTCCTTCTTTGACGCTAGACCACCCTCGATGGCAGTACCGTCTCCGATCCCTAGCATCATATCCCCGTCCCCCACGGTTGCTCAACATCCCAGTCCAGCACCACCATCCCCACCTCCCACTCCACGCCCCTTCACTGCCACACCCACCAACACCGCATCGCCGCCAGCTAAACCCTCGGTGGGATTCACCTACCGCCTCGTCCTCACTCGCCACCCCTACACCATATCAGAGCGCTGGGCTCCCGCCGGCGGCCGTTTCCAAGACAAGACACTCACAGATCTCCGGCGCGAGCTGCCCTTCCCTCACGATTCATCTCCCGGCTTGGTTTTTACGGTCAAGAGCCAGTGCATGAGAATCGTCGAGCGGATTGCGTACGGCGACGAGGAGGGCTTCGAGACGATGAAGCGGTATATCAGCACAGAGGTGGGGGGGTGGCTCGGCAGACAGCGCAGAGGGGGAAGGACTGGTGGGACGGGGGCAGGGGGGAGGTTGATGGTTGATATTCTGATTGAGAGGATGCCTGTGCCGGGGGTGGGCGGTTATGGTGAGGAGGAGGCTAGGGAGGGGTGGGGGGAGGAGGTGGAGGAGGTGGAGTGGTGATGCTGATACTGGGAGAAGCCAGGCGAGCCGAAGTAACACTCATTTCGACACTACGAATTTCCTCTTCTTTCTTTGGAGCTGAGTAGTTGCTACCTTAGCTTGAGCTAGGCTGAGCGAGGGGGTCACTATTCTGGGATGCCTCGGCTATAGTTGTTATATGTTGTTTCAAGGATGAATTCTTATTGTAATTTCACCAACTTTGCTCATTGTCACCAAAGCATCGCAAGGATCCCTACCCCAACCCGGTTCGGGAATGGGGTTATGGGTATCTCAGAGAAGCCGGCATGAAAAATAAGTAGGTAGGTGTTTGCTTAGTTTAACTGAGTTGGAATATTTGAGCTGCTAGAATCAAGTAATGGAGCATGTAGCTGTTTCCTGCGTTTGAGTCTAAGGTGGCCATCCTTGTCCTCATCAATCTCGTCTTCACTTTCATCCCCACCCTCACTGACGAATGGTCTCTCGTTATTAAACAGGACATGGTCCGTGCCGCCCGAAGCAGAAAGCCGTCTAGTGTGCAATAAACTGTTCACTGGAAGGTGGTTACAGCGAGCTCTGCGCTGCAATACAGTGACAAAAGAGAGTTGAATTGCTTGCTTAAAAAAATGGACTAGAACCAGGAGAGGAGATAGCCTTTTTGTAAGGAAACCACACAAGACGGGCCCCACTTCCCCTGACACACGCCCCACCCCGCACCTTGTATTTAGACTGCGGCCCTCGCCCACCTTAGATCAGGCCAGGTTGAAGTCTTGCACCTTCGTCAGTTCTTGCTCCCGTTACTACCATTGTGGCCACCTTGATCGGGAGTGTGTGTCTTCCGGACTTGAGCCAACAGGGCGGGTGTGCGGCGGGCGGTGAGGCGGTGGTCGGGGGCTGTTAGTCTTTGGTGGTACTTAAGTACTCTCCGGCCTACTGGGCGGTCCTGCCACGAGGGGCCGTCGCCGATGGTAACCAATTCGGGACAGGGATTTGGGAAACCGAACACTCTGATTTCCTTCGCAGCATGGTGAGCTCACCGGAGTCTCGATACTTCCAACCGGCCTTGGGGGCACCTCGATCCCACATCAGAATCTGTGCCAGCGCCACCATGCAGCGGACCCAAGCCCATAACCAAGTTCCGTCGCATCGTCGAGTAAAAGCTGCCGAGGCTGAGAAGGAGATGGCTAAGACAGGGTTGGTCAGTGTCGACGAAGCCGTATCCGTGTGGCCGCCAGCGGTGGACCAAAACTTGGTCACCTTCGGGGCAGGACCCAAATACGAGCGTGCCGACACATCAGGTTAAGTTGCCTCACGCGGATCGTAACTGATCGGTCGTAGTCGCGGTACCCGCTTGTACCAGCTCCGCGATGGCCGGTCCACTCGGGCTAGTGTCTCGTGCCGTGTGTAAGGTCGGCCGTCGCATCACGCAATAGTCTGAGAGTGTACGTTTTCGCTTAGTTTTCGATTTGTGGCATGCTGAATGACTTGTTGTCCTCGCGCCCCTCCAGGCGAACGCTTGCGCTGCGCTCGATGCCTTCACGCCTTCACGAACTAAGAGACAGTGTTGGTGGTCAGTCCATGTCGTTGAGGGGAAAGGGGGGTGCGCTCCAACCATCATGCTAAATCCCAAGCATGGCCCTCATCTTTGGCAGGTCGGACGGCGAGAAATCTTGTCGAACTGCAGCGGCAGTTCTTGGCACTTAGGCGCGCAGGTGCCTTACTGCTCCAGGCTTGGCTGGAGCGCAGGGGCCTTGGATCATGTGCTCTCCCCACACACAGGAAGCTTCCATTTGTATATAACTGGGGAGTGCTTCGCACTCCCCTTTTCTACCAAGTCAAGTCACTTTGCAACTGCACTTCCGCTGCTCCTGAGCCCCTCGTTCCTCAGCCAAAACGTTCCACAAATCTGCCTTGGCAGTATGGGCCCGGGGAAGGTGGACTGAAGGGCAGCGCGGAGGAGCGGTCAGTGTCAGAAAGCATCCGCCCCCCCGGCTACGACCGTGCCGGCAACCGTCGCCCTCATCCCACATTTACGGTTATCCTCACCTCGGATCCTTGGGTGGTGACGACAAGCGCTGATCTTATGCCAGGCAGCGATCGCACACCCACGGGCAGCTTGCGGCAGAACTGTAACTCTCTATATCGATGACTTCGCTTCGTTCGGCAGCGGGCTAACGGGCGGGCACTTCCGGCAAAGTACTATTGTGGCATCTCGGGGGCACCCGCTATCAAGTGTTGGGGATCCATTGGGCTTGTCGGATGAATAGAGCAGGGGGAGTAATTGACCAGAGGTTCCACGATCGTGGCTTCGTGGTCCGTGCGGAGTCTTCGCCTCAACAATTCACATGTTGAGCGGGATTGCCAAGCCCCCGGGTCGCATCCGCCATCCGATCTATTACTCCCGCCTAGGTTCACGGGACCGCTCCGTCGTCGTGCCGCGCAGCCGAAGGAATCGAGATTGCCGTGCCCGGCGCTGTATCGCTGCGTAGCATGCGCATCTCGTGCCATTAGCTCACAATCCGTGCACAAGGTTCTCCAGAGGGCCTCGGACGCAGGGGCCTGGTAGTTTTCGTACGGCGTTAAGCCGGCCAACATGGTAAACCAACTCGAAAACGAGTTGGCTGGGGGTTTTTTCGCGTCTACCAATCAGTTAATTGTATCAAAAAGGTGCTGTTATTAGGCTCAAGTATTCTGCAAATTAACCTACCTATTTTTGTGAAGGTCAGGTCTCCAAATCTAGACGCAAAAAGGGCCGCAGATTCTGGAGCGAATTTTGTGCAGCACTCTCTGCCCAGCTAACTAGGGAATTGTGGTGATTGTTGTGTATTGATTGCGTTGTTGTTGCTCTCAAAAACTGTGGAAATCTCTGGCTTCCAGGGGCCTCTGTTGCCAAGCCGGCCGCTTCCGCTGATGGCCCCCACAGCCCCATTTAAGCTGACAATGTTGTAGAAATGACACTAAGGCGTCACGGTCTATAGCATCTTCAAGTCCCATTTGCGCAGACCTCAAAACACCCCTTGCCACTGAGTGTACCTCTCAGACCTTGTGCCAATCTACGACAATTGGCAGAACACTATCCTTTGTCAGACCTGACCTAAGACAGTGACTGGGTATGTGGGAACTTACTCCTCCATTTGCGCAATCGACCACACACGCGGAGAGGGCTGAGTAATTGGGTTTATTCTAGGGCGATGAAGTTGTGAGTCTAGAGCTTTCAAGATCATGATTTCGTTTCAGTTGACTCACCGCCGTCGAGCATGGGGACCCTCCGCATTCGCCATTCGGCTCCGCGAATCCCGCTGCAAATACTCCAGGCATAGCAAGCGTAGTCGGGAGGAATGCCGTGGCGATACAAACTGACAGGCGCATGATTGTTGCAGAATTTAGGTAGTGCTCGGCTTTGAAGTGTTGCTGATTTCAAGTTATGTTCCCAGACAGTTCTTTCCCCATTCCGACCCAACAAAATCGAGCTTCATCTCTACCTATCAATAAAATCCAGTCCTACCCTATAGACCTGTGTGGGTTGCAACGGAGTGGCTGTGCTTCGCAACTCGTCTCGGCTGAATTTGAATAATCTCGGTCCCGCACGTTGGCTCGTGGAGAAGCCATGCCATTGGCAAAGCTTGATTGATGAGTTTTATTGGCAGCCTGGGCGTGTGAAATTAAAGTGCAGATCGCTGGCTGCTGCGTCTCAGCCCTGAGGGGCCAGCACTTTCCCGCCGGAGAAGGGCCCGCGAACGGCATTTGGTGGCGGGTCAATGCAGTTTTATTCGAGCCCCGGGTATGCTCCCGCTGGCAGCTCACATATCAGATTAGAGTAAATACTTATCCATGTGTTCCATTGATAACACTGGCCATAGATAGACCAAGCTCCGGTGAGCCGCACGTTCTTGTGGATTATTTGTGGTAGCCGTGGTTGAACCTCAACTTCACTCTGAACATATACCTTCGAAAAACACGGCAAAATGTCAATCAGCAGGTCTCAGTCTTTCCTCCACAGGGTCCCGTGGTTGGGAATCGCGGCCGTCGTCTGCCTGCTTGGATGCGCCGCGGCTTCTGGGATTGTGGTGGCGGTTTCACACAACAGTCTGGTCTCATCGTGGTCGATACAGCCAACAGTGCTGCTCGCCATCTTCTCGGCGATATCCAACATTGGCTTCAGCGCTGCCCTCGCGGCTGGCGTTGCCATCCGGTTTTGGCTGTCTGTCTCGCGTGGCGTCGACCTGGCCCAGCTGCACTATATCTGGGATCGCGGACGTGTCCTGAGCTTCGTCAGTGCCACGCGTTCGGGCCCCGAGGCTCGAAAGGTGGCGCTGCTGGCATCACTCGCTTACATACTCCACTTCCCCAGCGGGCCTCTCCTCCAACGGTCAAGCTACCAAGACACCAGCCAGGTCATCAGCACCGAGCAGATCTCGCTCAACCTCGCAAGCCGCATCCCCGATGGATGGTTCGGCAACCAAACCATGGGCAACGGCACCGGGATCGGAACCCCAGTCGGCTTCCAAGCCAACGGCCTCCCCCTCATCCAGGACTGGTTCCGCAGCGTACCCATGACCACCAACCTGAACCCCGACCACCCCGCCGACGGCAACCCCTGCTCGGGCACAAACACCGGCACCTGCGATGGCCACGTCCTCGGCGCCGGTTTCAGCTACACCTGCACCTCGTCCCAATCCACGCTCGACCTCGCAACACCCACCACCAACAACGCCACCGTCTTCCTCGTCAACATCCTCTCTCCTTCCAATACCACCCTCCTCCTCAACACAACCCACATTTCGTCCGTCTCCCCCTCCTGCATCGCAACCCTCACCACCACAACATGCACCCTCCTCCCCGCGTCCGTCCACTACCCCATCACCCTCTCCAACTCAACCCTCATCCTCCGCACCACCTCCGCCTTATCCTCCGTCCCGAACAACGACACCAACCTCCTCCCCGCCCTCGCCGCCTTCGCACGCACCCGCCTCACTGACAACGCCATAAAGACTTACACCCCCTCCACAAACCGCACCTCCTACCGCGGCCCCGCCCTCGCAGCTGACCTGTTTTTCCTCCCCTCCCCTTCTCCCGCCATCCCCCCAAACTGCGCCCTCCTCTGGTCTCCTCCCACATCCTATACCCTGCAAGCACTCTACGAATTCTCCCTGCGGGCATCTCTCCGCGCAGCAGCAACAGAGACGCGCCAAACCTTTCCTGCGCAACGGACGGTAGCCGCGCTGGTATACAGAGTAGAAGCGACCTTTCTCGGGTTGGGTATCGCGGCGATGGTGGTTGGGGCGGGGATGCTGGCGGGGATGATGTTCGGGTGGTGGGGGTTGGAGAGGGGGCCGGTGACGTTGAGTCCCG
>Ga0247770_1000909_pt1 | contig 26579 bp, 14 predicted proteins | sample UWRJL136409B6_FD_179943 | JGI IMG/M metagenome (GOLD analysis project Ga0247770, IMG submission 179943) | Plant litter microbial communities from Arlington Agricultural Research Station in Wisconsin, United States - UWRJ-L136-409B-6 | ecosystem: Environmental > Terrestrial > Plant litter >... | reverse complement strand
CGCAAAGACTGCCTGGTCCGCCGTCGAACACGCCTTGATGCAGGTGATCATCTTGGTGGCGCCGAGGAAGGTGTTGCACCGGCAGGTGTCGAGGGCAGAGCCGGTTTCGTTGCCGTCGCATTGAGAGCTGACGGGGTTTTTGGTCGTGCAGTCGGTTACGCATGGGGGGTTGGTTGTTTGTGCGAGGGAGAGGGGGAGGAGGGCGAGGAGGGTGGTTGGTTGGAAGCGCATTTTGGGGGTTGTGTGTGGGCTTTTGGTGGTTTGTTCGTGTAGTTGGGTGTCGAGAAAACGAGAGATTCGGGATATCACCAAACCTATGGGTTAAGGGGCCATCGGTTTATTATGGAAACTTTGGGGGTTCAATCCGCGGGGAGCAGTCGGATCAAAATTCGTCCTTTGGTGACGATGCTGACCTTGATTCCCCTGAATTGACAAGGAAGAGAATCTGGTTGACCAATGGTAGCTCGTGGTCCGGCAGTTACACCAATCGTTTCAACCGCAATGTAACCTACTGTTGGACAACCCAATGATACCCAACGTGCATTGACAACAAACCGGAAACGACAGGCCATTAATTTTAGGTTTTGGGGTGCCGAAGTCAAGACATCGGTCCGGGTTTTCAGACGCTGTCCCTCGGATCCGCCCGATTTGGTTTGTTCCCGTGCCCGAGAGAGCGTGGAGCAGAGCTGCTATTTTCAGGCACCACGGACGAGGATGATCGCAGATCATTGTTTTTGCTATTCTTGGGAATGGAGACAACTTCCAGGTTGCTTGCGGGGGATTCTCAGGGTCCTCTTTCGGATCCTCTGGCTCCGCTCTGCAGAGCATTCAAGGTTGCTATTTGCAGGGCCACGAGGAACACCCAATCGTCGATCCGGACAGGATCGAGCAGCAACTCTTGGGACGAACTGCTGCGTTTCGCTGGATTGCATCACGTTTGAGACAATTGACGGATCTCGATCTGGAACATCGGACGTGGCAGGCTGGGGCGAAGAGGAAGCCATCTACGAAATTCCATGGTTCCAATCCGTGTACCAAGGCCCTGAGATGGTGCCAAGAACAACAAGCCCCGGACGAGAAGGGATTTTGGGGCAGAGATGCACAGACATCCGTCATCGACGATGTTGTGATCTGGGGGATCGGCGAAGCTGATCTCGCGGTCAAAGAGCATGGTAACCACGAGAAGATGCACGAAATGAATCTCCTCCATTCAAGTTGACTGTTCGTTCTGCTTGCAATGACCTCATCCGAGACTGCAATTACGGCAACTTGAACTCGAAGAAAGCTTTAGGTTTAGGCGCCTTGCCCTTCCTTCTGGTCATCTACCGCAATTTCCTGAATATCCCACTCACCGCCACCTGAGTCGCCTGACTCTTGAAAGTCCCATCCCAACCAAGACGCGCATCTCGACCACTTCAGCTTCTCGCGCTTGAAACGCGCCCTCGTCAAATTACGTGAGTTAGGGCATCTTGGCTTCAGCTGGTTTGACCCTTTCCTTCTGCGCGACCGAAGCAACGATGCCGCAGATGCGGAGGATCATGGATTCGGAGCTTCCTCGGTGCCTGTCGCGCCTGCCAGGGCAGTGAGACCGAGTTGGCTGAGGCGTCCTGATGGGTGGAGCGGCGCTGAGTTGAGGGGATCGAGAATCTGAAGAGGGATCGAAATCGGCGCCAGCTGGCGCAGACTGTCAAACAAAACCGCAGAAAAGCGACGAAAGACGCAGAATAACGGCATTGTCGGGTGGCGTGCCGGAACCCGTGGGTTGGGGGAAGATCGTCAACAGCCGCACGCGCCTCACCTGTCAGTTTTGGTCAGGACGCTGTTGATCCTGCACCCCTGACGGTCCCCGGCAGCGGTGCTTGGCGCCTCGCGATGTCACAGCATTTCTTCGATCGCGATGGATTGCAGATCGACGCCTGGTCCTCGCTAGTCCATGGCGCTGGATCAACACCAAACGAAATTTGGGTACTGTTTCCGCAAAAGACATCGACGATGGAATCCAACATCGCGAAACATCAAAAAGAGACATGTCGGCTGGCCGATGTCACTCTTTCGAACCTTCAATACTCACTCAACACCGGGTCAGAGCCACTGCACGCAGCTTCACTGCGCTAGCTAGCTAACCTAGTACCACAACTTTTCCTATGTCTTTGATTTGAGGTAATCCCGAGGATCAATCACGCCACTCTTTCGAATTGATCACGGTTTCAGCCGACATCTGCCACCCGCTTCCTATCACCAGCTCATTAATTCAGCTATGACTTCCCACAACGACATCGAACTGCCCGCTGGGCACGCCATCGTGCCGCCCTCTGCACACCTCTATCGCGATGCATCGCCAGCCACATCACCCCTCGGCGGTTTCTCCGGGAGCCTGACCTCCCTCGCCAAGCGCAATTCCCTCGGGCCCTACTGCGCCGACTTCGAGACCAAGTGCGCACAGGGCGACTGGTGCTGCAACACGGGCGACACCTGCTCCTTCGACACCATCAACGGCGCCTACCTCTGCTGCGGCGCCAGCGCCGGCGGGTCCGGCTGCGCACGCGTTTGTGCCGCCGGCACCTTCCAGTGCTCCTCGGTCTGCTGCTCCCACGGCCAGACCTGCTTCGGCGGCGACACCGTCTCGGGCTACTGCGTGTACGTCAACCAAACAATTCAAAACCCCGGCGTCCAAACCACCACCCAACGCGCCGCCACCACCGCCCTGCAGTCCTTCGCCACCGCAACCCGCGCTGCCACCGGCGGCTCCACCACCGCAACCGGAACCAACCGCTCGGGCTCCTCCTACAACCAAAATAACCTGGACTCCTCCTCCGGCGCCATCTCCCTCGGCACGCAAATCGGTCTCGGCGTCGCCGTCCCCCTCGTCGTCATCCTCCTCGCCCTCGCCTCCTGGTTCTGCATCGCCCGCTGCCGCAAGCGCCGCGCCACCACGGCCCTGACCACCTCCAACCTCGCCGAAAAGAACGCCGTCGCCAACAACACTAACCCCAACGACTCCTCTTCCCCCTCTCACGACTCACCCGCCCCCTCCCCGGTCGTGCGAGGATTCCCTTCCCTTCCCCACAACGCAATGATTGTCTCGACGCCAGTCCAGCCTTTTGAGTTTGGGTACCCACGCACACCAAAGACGATGCTGCCGCCGCCGGTGCCAGAGACGCCTGCTACGGTGGTCGAGACGCGGAGTGAGAGGAGTGGCGCCACGGTTACGAGGCAGGGGAGTGGATCCGAACGGCAGGAGAGGGATGATGATACGCCTGTGATTGCGACACCACGGCTGGCGACGCCGATTGATTTGCTGACTGCGGTCGCGGCGAGGAAGGGGCGGAAGGGGGTCACTCAGTAATACCTGGTACGGAGACATGAGGGGAGTGAAACATGGGAGGCGGAGCGGTTGGCGTTGGGAGGACTGGCGGGTTGGAATTAAGGCTGCTGCGATTTAATGTTTAGTGATGGTTGATGCCTCTCAGCGGGAGTTGGGGGTGAGGTTGTTGTTGCTGCTGCTGTTGTTGTTGTTGTTGTTGTTGTTGTTGTTGCATACATAGCTTCGTACGTGTACATACTTCAATTTGTCGCTGGGATGGGAGGGTATGATAGTTGTAATTGTTGCGTTCAGTCCGTTCAATGGATTGTGGTTGCATCATCACTTGTGTTTCTTGTGTTCGGGTGCTTGAGCTTGAGTGTTGAGATGTGAACGTGGCGACTGTTTCGGGCGGGATCCGCGGTCTGAGATAGGCACTTGTAGGGTTGGGACGAGAGAATCGGAGGAATTGCCCGAACTGGGCTTCGCCGCATGTGTGCATAAACTGTGTGCGGACAAGCTCCATCCGTCGTCAAAACAAGGTCCTGCAAGCTGCAAAGTCCAGTGGAGACCCGAGTGGGCGGAGTCAAATTCACGGCTACAGTACACGGGTTCTTAGTGTTGGCGACACAAACATCAGCGCACGTGTTCCCACGGTGCATAAGACCGAGTGTGACCACGAATCGAGTTGTGGCGCGAGGTCGATTTCGAGAGAGACAAACGCTTTATTACTCTACTACTCTGAGTATATCTCGCTACTCTATAGTTACAATCCTGCAGTCAAACGCTCGACTCCTGGGCAGACACTGCCGAATGCGCTGAGCCAAAGCGACCATGCCAGCCCGTCCATCAGACATGTCGACCGCGGCAACCAGGCAACATCACCGCCTTCTATCCACGCTGCTGCATCAGCCAAGCCAGCCAAACGACTGACAAGATGCATTTGTCAAGAAGAACCCTCCCCTCAATTATTCTTCACCGACGCCAGGGACATCATATCTGAACCCGTACCAGACATCATCGATATCCAAATGAGGCAAAATTAACGCAATCTGGGCCCCTATCGCATCGAATTCCTTGATGGCTTTACAAACATTGTGAATCGCCTCCATGACAGCCTCCTCGACTGCTGACCGGAAGTCAACCACCACGGGGCGCTGGTCTCTCTCTGTGCTCTCGATGAGGAAGAGTAGGGCGGTATGCCGCAGTAAGAACCGCACGTTTGTTGTCAATCCTGCAACTTGAGCTACTTTGTACAAGACCCAGGCGTGGTTGAACACGTTCCAGTATTCGATGTTTTGTATGGCCCACCTCCGGTCGGCGAGCGATACCCGTCGTTGGTTGCGGTTGTGGTACGTGGCGAATATGTGGCTGATTCGGGCGTTCAGTTGGATGCCGATATGGCGCGTGATGCGCGGCTGCGCTCGAGGGAGTCGGTAGTGCATGTGGAGACTCTCCTCGAGGTCCCCGATTGCGCCGGCTATGGAGACATTATCTGACGATTGTTAACGCGTTAGCGCGACGGACGGGGCGAGTGGGAGGGGAGGTTGGGAGGTCGTGTGCGGTGTGCGCGGGAGGAGGTGGGTGCATTTACGGGGGGGCTCCATGGCACGGAACTCCATGGCAGCGGGCGGGTGCAAGCTTCGAATCGAGATATTGGATGCGCAGCGTGTCGCGGACGTCGCTCTCGATATGCGATGTGACTTCTGACGATAATTTCTGATGATGATTAGAAGATGAGGTGTGCGTTGGAGGATGCGCCGAGCGAGGGATTTCTGAAATTCGGTGACGGAATTCTGCGGGGGAGACGCCGAGGAAGGCTCCAGATGTGAGCAAATCGTGTGGAAGGGATGTTCGCGGCTGCTGCTGCCCTGATTCGCCATGCTGGCAGGTGCAAGTGACGGTCAGGTTAGCCAGGGGCATTTCGCGCCTGCGCGAAGCTGGGAGAGAAATCATCAAAAAGCCATCTTTCCTGTATTTCCCAACTCTATATGTTCTCCCATCTAGGTTTCTCCTCGGAGCAGAGTGAAACAAAGCGAGCGGCCGCCTCAAGCTCTCGCCTTTTACATAACCCTCTGCCCCTCCCCAACCCGCACAAACCCCATCAATGTCCAAGTCTTGCCCGCAAGCCAAAGCTAGAGGAACTATGCGCATTTAGCGCAACCTGAAACCCCAATGTTAGCCATCAAATACGACTTGAAGACGAGCTCGGCAAAAAAACATACCGGTAGCGGTGCCAATGCAATCGGCTTGGCCTCCCCGACCACCGCAACCCATCTTCTGCAGGCAGGCCATATAGCCAAAGCTGCAGGTTCCATCATCCTCGAGATACTGGCACGGATCGAAAGAATTGGGGCAGCCTATCTTGCAGTCGACGCCGTTGTTGTTCTTGTAGGCGACGCAGTATCCATCGTTGATCTTGCCTTGCCCGTTGGCCCAGTAGGCGCAGGCGCCGCTGGCGAGAACGGTCTGGCTGTTCATGCGGGTGCAGGCTTCATGGACCTTGTTGTCTGTGGGCAGGGTGGTTAGTGAGAAGGAGGGGGATTTGAGACAGAGATGTGGGACTTACAGTTTCCGACTCTCTCGTAGACCTTGTTGTTGGCGATCCAGACTCCATTGCCGGCTTTGGCCCAGGCGAAGGCGCCGAGGGGGACAATGGCCAGGGTGGAGAGGATGAGGCTGGTGAAGTGCATGTTAATGGTTTGTGGTTTGGTGGTTGATAGTTGGGATTAATGGTTGATGGATGGGCTTGAGTAGGCGAGTTTGGCTGAAAGTAAGGCTGTGGTAGTGTTCTGAAGATGAGACTGAGACTGAGTGGTTGAGGATTTGTGAATGATGATGGCCATTGCAAGAGTTTATATATCTTACTGTCCACGAACTCGAGTCGACCAGCTCAAGCATTGCCTAACTATGATTGGGACACGTGACCGGGTCCGAGGTACGATCTCATCTGCCTGCTGCTGTTGTCCAAGATGGTCCTCCTGGTCGCGTGTGGACCGACCTAGTTCTGCTCGTTGCTTGAAGTCGGCCTCGCCAGTCGATCGCTAACGTTGTGAAGGAGCTAGCTAGTTGATTGAAGGAGCCAGCTAGTCGAGCGAAGGAACAGCTAGCTTCAACTTCACGACGGTGCCTTGCTGAGAATCTCGCTTATCATAAAGGTTAAAGTCATAACGGAGGCTGAGCGCACGACCATCTGCCGAGTTGGGCGCCAAACAAGCGATCTCATTGGCCAAGTCGCATCGTCGGTTTACCGATCCAGGGGTAACCAAACTTGCATAACAGTACCGCCAAAGGAAACCCACTTCAGTTCCGAGGGCCATAGTTCCAGGCCTCAGTCCGAGCAAAAGGACGCTGGGCCCACATGACTCCATCCGCCGTGCCGGTGCCGAGTTGAACTATCTCCAGGCTCCCATGGCACGGCGCCAAGGACGCAGATTATTCCCCACACTTGACGCCCGTTGAATGGGTGATGCAGCAATCCTCGAAATTCGCCTTGCCGCCAAAGGAGTGCAATGCAAGCACGGCTGCCACTAGCATATCCTGAGAGCCGGCCCACGACTCCTTCGAGTTTTTTTCGCGCTCGACCTCTTGATAACAACACCAGCACCGATCAAGAGTAGTGCGTCGGCTATCTCCGCGCCCAAGCGGCCACCCCGAGTTGATGGGGATCAAACAGCATCCGGTCTCTCTCCTCCTCCGCCTCTCTCTTCTGTCTCTGAGCCGCACTCTCTCTCCCATCACCATCCTCGACCGGGTAGCCAAACCCTCCGGCTTTCCACCTCCGATAGCTACCGCCCGTCGAGTCCACATATACAAACGGCTCTTCTGGCTCTTCTGAGCCATGAATCTCCGACACCTCCGTCGTCTCAAGCTCAAAGCAAGGCGGGGGTTCTGAAGTGTCGCCCTCCTTTCTCTGGGCGGCTACTTCCATCTGGAACATGACTCGTTCGTCGTGCCGTCGCAGGGCATCGCTGGTTTCCTCGGGGGGGCAATGCGAAAATCCGCCGGTTGGCAGGCGCTTGTAGCGCTCGAAGCCGGGTGATGCAAGGTATATTAGGGGTGGTGGTTCGGGTCGCCTTGTGTTAAGTGGCCGGGAGCCTGAGCTTTGGCCGTCCAGCTCGTAGATCTGAGGATGAGGTTGGGTTGGTGGGCGGTCTAAATTTGGGTCTGGGATTGAAGGCATGGACGTCCCGGGGTACAGGCTTGTCCTTTAGTAGGCGCTAGCCCGGGCGGGGAGTCTGGTTGAGTAGCTTAGAGTGATCTGAGACGAACTCGGGTGGTCGTATGAGGGAGTGCCCAGAGGGACGGAGCTGTAGTTGTGTGAACCACGGTATTGTGGCCCGGACGGATCCTCCAACCATGGGGGACGTGCCGAAAAGCCTGGGACTCCACCCGGGCTCGGGTCCCCGTCGTATTCTTGTGGTGACCAGTCGTGACGGTTCTGTGGGGGCTGCTGCTGCTGCTCTTGTCGCTCAGTGAGAAGCACGTCCAGGTGCATATGGCCTCGCTTAGCAGCAATGCGTCTTGCATCGCCAGGTTCTTGGGTAAGCCAGGCGTAGGAGCTCGTGACATCGAGGTAGAAGTAGTAGTCAAAGGAGACAGAAGGGTCGGCCTTTACCCACAGTAACGTTTTGACACAGTCAGCGTGTCCGCATGACGCGGCAATGTGCAGCGCTCGGTCTAAAACCTCCTGCGAGGGCATGGTGGTATATCCGCCCACCACCAACTCCGCCACGACATGGCCGTGTCCGAACATGGCAGCGAGATCGAGCGGGGTCAGATCGAGTCTGTATGTTGGAACATCTTGGCCGGCGCCTCCCCTCAACAGCTTCACTACACACATGAGGTGACCGCCACGACAGGCCGCGTGTAAGGGGGAGACTCCAAAGTCGTCGGTGAGAGTGATTGATGCGCCCCAGGATATAAGGGTGTCAACTGCCTCACTTGAGCCCGTGGCAGCTGCATGCCAGGTCGGGGACCGACCGAAGCAATCCACCAGGTCTACCGAGTGAGGCAGCAGCGGCACTAGTGTGTTGATTACCTCGACGTTGTTCAAAGCAGCGGCCCGATGGATTGGCGTTTCGTCCAATGCGTTGCGAGTCGAGACTCCGCAGTAGCCAGCTATCCGCCGTAAGATGGTCGCGCTCCGAGAAGTACTCCCTTTGGATGCTGCAGCTAGATGGAGTGGTGTCTCGAGGTCGTACATGGTACGATACGCCGTTGCGAGTGGCTCAATAACTTCGTCGTCCGGTACGTAAGACCCTTCACCACCCTGGTCACGGAAAAGTACGAGAATGTGAAGGGCCGTAAGGCCGTGAGCTGCCGCTTTTGTGATGATTGCCCCGTTGCGCAACATATATCGGATTGTGTTCACGTGGCCGCCCGCCAATGCCCAATGCAGGACAGGGAGGTGATAGGAGTCTCTCGTGGTTGAGTTTAGGTGGCCAGAAGTTGGCTGTGTACGTTCGATCTCGTCGAGCCTGCCTTCATTCGCAGCAATAGATAGCAGCCCGACCTTGGAGTATCCGTGCCTCTTGTTCAAGTAGTCACTCATCGGTGCCGTCGGGGACTTCTTGGGCACGCCGCGGACCGGTAGTGGCTCATCTTTGGATATTGCGGGCAGGTTGTGGGCCATGAAAAGTGTTTCTGGCGTTTCTGCGCAGGGCCCCGTGAGAAGCCGGGTCGTCTTTTGCAGGTCGCGCAGCCTCGATTCCGTGGTATGGATTCTGGGGATGGACTTGAGCTCTTTTCGGACAATCTCCGCTACCGCGACGGTCCTTCCCCGAAATACGCAATCCATGAGCATCTCTGGGCGAACCGACACCGAAACTGAGACATAGAGCCGGCCTTGCAGCTGCACGCCTGTCACCGTGGCATCGGAAATCAGGCGTAGGTCGTCCCCGAGGGAGTCGCGGAGAGCGGCCGATGACACGATTCCCTTCCTGGAGTTGCCAACCAGCTCTCTAATTTTTCTGTTTGTGTTTGAAACGACCAGCGCAGGAGGTACTTGGCCTTGCCGGCAGGATAGCTGGAAGCACCAGCCCTCCCACTCCATGGCATCAAGGCGGCGGAGACCAAGAACCACGTCAACGCCATCGAGGACATCACGGGAGAACGTGTCCTGAAAGCGGAATAGGGCCATAACCTGAAGCTGGCGAGAGTACTTCACCGCCATGGTCAACGTGTTAGGGTTCCATCGACCGGACGGGAAGGCATCGACGAGTTTGTAGCGTGGGCCCGTTGCCTCGTGGGTGGACGATCCGCTTGAGTCAAGAGACCAAGCGGATGTAGCGGGTATGGGGGATAGGGGAAGGTTCGAGGCCGGCATTGAGTGGGCGGGTGACACGCGGATCTGAGGGAGATGATAGTAAACGGGATTTTGGCGGACGTCAAGGTGCGGTACCCTTGCGACTCGGATTGTAGTTCAGATTGAATAGGGGCGAGGAACTTGTGGGATCGATTTCGGAGTCTGGCAAACTGGTCCATGGAGAGTCGGCGAAGCGGGATAGCAAGACAAAGGTACGATCCCCCCACCCTAACAACACAGTCTAGAATGGCGTAGTAATCCTCCTCCATAGGTACTCCCTCGTGATCCTGGATGGGCCGCAGATAGAGCTGCACCGGAAGGCCGAGATTGGTCATGGTCGAGGGAGCGCTGGCGTAGACCGGGAGGGGCGGAAGCGGTTGCATTCCGCCAGCGTCCTGGAATTCGACAGGACGTGCCGCAAGAAGGCCACAAAGCGCGTCCGGGTCATCCAGGTCGTCGTCTGCGGCGGAAGGGCCGCTGCTGCTGCTGCTGCTGCTCCACGCAAAAAGCGATTGATCATCAGTGCGCTGGATAATTTCTTCCTGCAGTCTCGCAAAAGCGCGATGGCCTTCTCCGTACAAGAGGGGCATGTTGACCTGGAACAGACCCATAAGGCAATATGCGGTATCCTCGAGCCGCGTTGTTTGGCGGCTCGCCGCCCATTTCATGCGAGTTGCAACGCTGAGCTGGGCGGGATCCACTCTGCCGTTGAGCACCTCGATTTCAATCCCAGTGATCTCGCTGAGGACCTGGGTGAAGGACTTGGGGCTTTGTTTTTGGCCCAGCAAGCTCCAGTCGGCGGCGAAGAAGTAGAGCTGGGAGGGCGCAATCAGCTCCTGCAAAGTCCACCCGCGAGTGAACCAGCGGCTCAGACGCAGCTGCGAGTTTGGACGCTTCCAGTTGTCCAGGGCGGCAGGGTCCACGTCGGACAGAATGGCGTAGCACTCGGCGGCCTGCTTGTACCAGAGATACATGGAGTTGATTGCCTCGGACAGCTCGGAGCTGCTCATCTTATCGATGCAGCACGTGTCGACCCAGAGGAAGTTGAGTCCGCGGCGGACGGCCATGGCGGCGGCGCTCTTGATCTTGGCGAAGCCCCTCTTGTCGGCTATCTGCTGCTTCTGCTTGTTGAGGGCCTGCGGGATCTTGCTCTCCATGCGCCGCATCTCCTGCAGCGTGACCTCGTCGTCGCCCCATGTGTGCGAGAGAATGGCGTAGCGCGGGATGTCGTCGTCGCGCACATCGACGAGTTCCAGTTTTCGCGCGTCGAGCAGCCGCATGTCGGCGAGATAAGTCAGAGCTGCCAACAGCGCCAACACCTAGGCCAACGTTTGTTGTGATCGACGTATTCCCCTCATCGCGTTGTCGCGTTGTAGAGCCTCGTGCTGGGTGCCATGGCGGGTTCTTGGCATCTTTCGGCTACCCCGCAAACCATTGCGACTCGGAATGAGCTAAGGCGATTGGGGTTAGTGTGGTGATCCAGGCATCAATCGTCCAGATTCTGTGCGACTATGACCTCCGTGATTCAAGCATCCAAAGTCATCACTAGCACGATTCGAATTTCAGGAGTTGAACGTACCTGAACTGCGCGTATGTGCGCTGTGTTGCGCTTGTGGGAGGGAGTCAAAGGTAGAAGACCACGGCCACTGCTCTCACTCCACGCATCTCCCACTCGAACGGGCAGTCGCCCAACTCTAACGCAGTCGTGCATCTAATTGAGGCCGATTGTGAATGCAATGAAACGTCGGGAATGGATCGTGCTAGGCGTTGGCGCTCGCGCGCGGTGCGTGGTGACGACGTGGTGTCGGTTGTGGTGAAAGCGATAGTTGAGGCAAAAAGGCGTCCGAAATTGACTAAAGAGCATTTTGTGCGCTTGGATCGCTAGCTCCTTCAAGTTGAGTTGGCCCCACTCGTACTATTCAAGACTCCGACTCCGACTCGGATGACGAAGACGACAACAACGGCGGCGAGCAGGACTCTAAGCTTGCGCAACAGTTTGTTTCACGAAAAGGTAACCTAGAACTTGAAATGACCTGAGAGCTTGATTTCAACCTTTTCGGGCGACATCAATCCGACGACCGAACCACTTCGTCTCGCAAAAAAAAGCCACCGGCTGATCTATCATTTTGTCAAGCAAACAAATCTCTGACCGAAGTCGATGTGGTCAAAAGTGGGGGAAATGCATACATTCCGACCGCAGTTCTGTCTATCCGGGTTTCCAGATCGGACGACACGCGTGGACGCTTAGAGATTCGGATGCAGAGTGTGCAGCTCCGCGGGGGAAGATTGTGCATGTCGCAATGCCGAATGAACGGGTCGTTATCATTGGCGGTGTCTACACTCGTGGCTGTCGGAAGTGGGGTTTGTGCCATTCCGGAAGGCTCGACTGCATGGGTGTCTCCAACGCGTCGTTTCCCCAGTCGCATCATCAAAGTACCAGGAAGCGATAAGAAAAACCCAGGCCCTCGCCCTCGTTCTTACAACATTCTCCTTCTCCTTCATCTTGACTAAACTTTATTCTGGTTTCATTTGCCCCAATCACAGTTTCGTCCCTCACTTGACATGTCGACTTCGACCACCCCGTCCGGGGCCCATCAGGCGGCCCAGCCGATTGTTGTCGTGAGTTTCCCCCGAGCTTGCGTGAAAAAGATTGCAGGGCGAATCTCTGAGACCCCGCGTGCGTAACAGGATCCCGCATATCTCCCACAAGCGCCTACGCGCGATGACGGTGACGGTTCATCCTCGTACGAGGATGCGACGGTCAACGAATCAACGGCCACCCTGAGCTCCTCGATCTTGAATTACCGTGAGGTTCACGGAAGGACGTACCAAAACTTCAAAGATGCCGAGTATTGGTAAGACTAATGACACAACTCAGCTCCCGAAGTACCACCGGTAAGAGTTTAACACGCCCAGGCAACCCAACGATGAGAAACACAACGACTCGCTCGACCTGAACCACCACATGATGCTGCTCCTTAACGACAACAAGCTCTTCCACGCCCCGATCAAGAACCCCCAGGCCGTCCTCGACGTCGGAACCGGCACAGGGATCTGGGCCATGTAAGAACACTCCATCCTCAACACCACGCCCAAAACACTAACTCCCCTCCCAGCGACTTCGCCGACCAATTCCCCTCCGCCTCAGTAATCGGCACCGACCTCTCCCCAATCCAGCCCGAATGGGCCCCTCCCAACTGCCGCTTCGAGCTCGACGACGCCTGCCTCTCCTGGACCTTCGAGCCCGCCTCCTTCGACTTCATCCACATCCGCTACATGCTCGGCAGCATCGCCGACTGGCCCGCGCTCTACGCCCAAGCCTTCCGCGCCCTCAAGCCCGGCGGCTGGATCGAGCACACCGAATTCACCTGCGAGACCACCTGGGACGACAACTCCCTCCCGCCCGAAAACATCTACACCTGGTGGACGAACTTCCTCCTCTCCGCCGGAGACAAAATCGGCCGGACGTTCACCCCTACCAAAAACGGCCAGCACCTCGCATGGCTTAAGGAAGTAGGCTTCACGGGCGCGATTCATACGAAAGCGTATAAAGTCCCGCTGGGGACGTGGCCGAAGGACCCGAAACTCAAGGAGATTGGGATGTTTAACAGGGCGAGCTGTGAGCAGGGCCTGGAGGGGTTTGGGATTTTTTTGGGAACGCAGGTCATGGGGTATAGCATGGAGGAGATGCAGGTTACGTTTGCGAAGGTCAGGGAGGCGTTGGCGAATCCGACGTATCATCCGTATTATCCTTGGTAAGTTCAAGTTTGGGGGCGTCTCTCTTTCATTGAGGGTGGAGATTGAGGTTTAGATGGTTTGGATGGACAGACAAAGGCTGACGTTTTTCAGTGACTCGGCGTGGGCGCAGAAGCCATTGGATAAGTGAGAGGTTGAGAGGGTGTATCCATCTGGCTTAGGGGATGGAAAGCGGGGGAAGCACATGGACACGATACGGCTAACAGGTTGAATGGCGGGGATGCATTGCGGACGCATTTGGCGTTGTTTCCAGGTGGTTGGGTGAGAGTTAAGTTGCGGAGGGACCCGTAGAGATCCATCCAGCTCCCAGTTCCAAGTTTCATGTCTCTTCCAAAACCTCCCTCTCTCTCCCCGCCAGCCTTTAAAGAAGATCAATCTTTCCCACATGAGCCCCCTCAAACACCCCCTCACTCCCCGGAATATCTCCCATACCACCACCCCTCACACGCCCAACCCTTGCCATCTCCTCCGCATACGCCCTATCCCGCTCCGCCCTCTTCGCCGCCATAATCACCTTCATCCTCTCCCCCGCCGCCGCCACCGCGCGTCCCCCCTCGTCGCCTAACGCCCCCCTCACGGTACGGTACGCCCTCGTGCGCAGCTCCTTTAACGCCGCCCTCGCCTCCCTTTCCGCATCCGTCTTCGGCCTCTCCCTCTCCCAGGCCGCCGCTTCCTCCTCCGTGCGCGCCTGCAGCTCCGCGAAGGTAAGCGGCCATTGCCCTCGCGCTTCCACATCTCGACGAGGTACCCGCTGCGCTGGAGGGCGAGGCACTCGTTCTCGGTGAGGCGGGTGGGGTCCGAGAGGGCGAGGGCGATGAGCGCAGCGCGGGTGGGGACGGAGGTTTTGACCGGGAGGATGACGTAAGAGGGAGCATGGGACGTTTGCTGGAGCTGCGACAGAGTGCCGCAGCGTACAACCCAGTGCACCCAGAGAGAAGCATGTTCTACATTGACAAAACTGGGCTGCCTCCTCCGCAATGATGAGTTCATGTGATGTGGTCCTTCGCTTCAAGGTTGGGGACAAGTTTGTTTGGAGCTTTTCTTTAGGTACCTAGTATTCTTCCACGCACGGTTGTTTTGGATATTTTTATCCCTTCCATGTGTGAATTGTATTATATTCGTCTGTTATTATATTTGTCAGAAAGGATGTCTCGGGAGCATAGCTGTCTCACACCGTTGTCCAGGGGGGGTGAGGCCTCAACAATCACTCCAACACCCTGGAAGCTCGACTGTCCGGAAGTCCTTACCGACAAATATTATCCACAGTTTGCCCCTAGGACATGTATGCTTACCTCTGTTTCAACACCACCTGCCGATATTGTCTCACTACCAGGCCGCAACTGTATCGAAGCTACGTCCCCCCTGTATTTTAAACCAGTTCACCCCTGGGTCTACTAACTGCCAGTTCCTTCACCCAAGCCAAAATTCACGGCCTAGGCAAGATATTCATCCAGAGGCGTATCGACCTGGCAGCTTACGGGAATAGAAGCGGGGTACAAGGGGGCGGAATCGCGAGAGCCCATTGCTTGTCAGCGTTTGCGGAATCTCAAGTGAGCTGCTGTGGAAAGGCCTTTGCGCATTGCCTGTGCCGCACCTGTGCGCTCTTCACTTGAACCCAATTTGGAATTGTAGGACTCGGTGAGTGATTCTGGGGTGGGCACGTTTGGATTTCACTGACAGGCAATTCACCACGAGTCCTGTTTTGTTGCATGTTGACTGAAGCGAAGCCTGTCGTGGAAGGCGGCCATATACCTCGGCCAGTCAGCTCGGCTGACCTCGACGCCAACCCGCGGCACCAGACCCGAACTGCCGACCCACGTAAATGTGACGAAGCGATCGTGGGGTCGGAAACCGGCAATGAGGTCATTGGGTGTGTACCTCTTCACCAGTTAGAGGCTGCATGTCCTGGTTCTGACCTTCTTCATCCCGACGAACCCTTCTCGATCCTTGGACATCCCCGCTTCCTTCGACGACAGTTGCATGATCATGAAACCTGCGCACGCAGCCAGGGCTTACAGATCACATCCTCGGCGCACTTTTGAAGCCGAACTCCTCTCTGCCTTGGCGTCTCTCCCCGCCTGTGCCGCTCGTTGGAGGCCCGTCCCTAGAAGCTCGGGTGAGCGTAAAACCATTCGGGTATCACCTAAGTGAGGCTCTCGGATATTAGTAACCCGGATATGACGTAAGATGAGGTGCCGGTAGCGGAACACCTCGGAATCCACTTTTGGGAGTATGTCTGGGTCCTTTTGCTAGGCCTAGAAAGCGGCTGCGTACAGAATCCCACCATGCGACCAAGGGGTTAGGCTGAGAGAAGGGGGCTAGCGCATGATAACCGGGAATCAACGGGTTTTGTGCTTGTCCAACACACCAACAGAGACACAGATGAGAGAAGAGTTAGGTGGTCGCGGGTGGCGAGGTTATATTACACGAGTTTCAGCATCATCCTCATTGAGCATGATGGTGTAGGCAGCGGACTTTTGCTCTCACATCCATACCAGCTCGATGCAACGTTGGGGAGAAAATCGGCTGTCTGGATTTCTGAAGGGTGGCGCATATTATGTTGATATGTTTACGGGTTGCACGGCCGTGGGCTCGGCTTCTAGTCCTTTCTGGTCGATGTCTTCGCCGGGGGGGCTGCTTTGCATGCGTGCATCTGAAGCCCCGAATCGGAATCTGGTAGCCCTCGCCGTTTGAAACATCGGGACCACTCGCATGAAACATCAGGGCTGCATGGCGGTGGGTTGGGGTTCTCGCCCCCACGCTAACACCGATGGGGAGTCCCATTGTCAGATCCGATTAGCTCAACGCTGTACCACAGGTACCACATGGAATGCCACCTCACCGCGTCTAATTTTGTCAGTAGGATCACCAAAGCGCTGGCCCTTGTGGCACGACTAATACTTAAATGTTGAGTGGGAAAATCAGACGACGGCTGCCTTGAGAATCTCACCGGAATGCGCAGGCCAGCCAGCCCAACATGCTAAGCTTTCGATTGCGCCCCCCAACGGGACGGGAGGAAAATATCAGCTTTTAGCGTCCGGACTAGGGGTAAGGAACCAGAAGGGGTGGCCAGTATGATTACTGTTCCTGCACCGTCACTCTCAGCGATGCACACCAATCGTCAGGCCAGGGTCGTAAAGTGAGGTAGCTGAAATGGAGTCCAGGACCAAACTTGTCAGACTTGCGGAGTAGCCAAAAAGCTCAAGACCTCTGAATCGACACCTGCATCATCCGCAAGCAGGGGGGGTGCGAAGCTCCCCCTCTCACCGAGACGCTCGGGATCTTCCGCGACGACAACTTGAATCCTTCAGGATTTCGATCACCATCGATTCGCACCACATTTCGCCATCTTTCGACATCACATCTTTCATAGGGCCAAAGAGGAAAAAACGGCTGTGCCAAGTTGCTTAGGCCCCAAGCGCGCAGCTACCCGATGGAATGCGGGTATACGTTTCTGTCGAAGGGCTGTGAGCTGTGGTGTTGGTATTACCAACTGCGGCCAAGTGGCGCAGCAGTCATCTGTTTACGCGAGAGGAATGTCGCGATGCATCACACGAGCTACCGGAAGGGACCAGTTAGAAGCAACGGGAGAGTTCAAACAGGGCTCTGCCTGCAGGAACGGCATCCTAATTGGGGTCTAAATATACAATAGGATACAACTTACACACCAACAAAGCACTTCTTTCTCACCATTCAAGCAGACCCAGCAACCTCACCCATAACCACCGCTCCGTGGCACCAGCAACTAACACCCAAACCCCCAACAAGAAACGCACTGACACAAAAGACCCGATCCACCAAGGAGATACGCCCACGCCTCTTCAGGCGATGAGGTGATGGGCATCGGCAGTTCTCTCGCTGACGACAGGTTGGATTCTGATGCCTGAAACACGGCGAAAATGTGACTAACAGAATGGGGAGAACATAAGAGCGGAGTTGCCCGCGGATGCCTGCTTCCCACGTAGATAGTAAAAGTACCCATGGCTGAAGAGATAATGTCCCTCGACGCTTGACTCGCTTGCCAAGATTTGGTATCTCGAGACAAACTCGAGTGGACTTTTGCCTCCATCCTCCCTTGCTTTCCAGTTCTGTCTCTGCCCCCAACCTGGTTGGCGTGGAGATACGAGGCGAGATGTCGATATCTCCTATCCCTCTAGATGGCGGGAGGAAAGCTTGGCTGTTCCTTGTTGGGTCGGTCACGGTCGAGGGGTTGTTGTTCGGTGAGTGGTGTCGTATCTCTTTTTCATCTCGACCAACATCACTTACAAGCCTCGCCGCCGATAGGATTTCAAGCAAGCTATGGAGTGTTTCTCAAGTTCTACAAGACCAACTCCAATTTCGGGGACAACCCGTTCCTTCCATTTGTTGGGTTGCTGTCGATTGTAAGTCCCCCCTTGAACAAGTCACAACATCACCAAGCCACTTGACTAACATGGCTTCAAGGGAATGCGAAGACTTGGGTCGCCTATCATCACACCAGCCATGATCCGTTACCCTCAATACAGAACCCATTTAATATGGGGCGGCTGGATCATCTGCGTTGTCTCCCTCATTGCGGCCAGTTGTGCGTCAGAGCTATGGCACTTGGTCCTCAGTCAAGGATTGGCATTCAGCATCGGGTTTTCAATCCTCTACTACCCGATGCTCAACATGCTCAACGACTGGTGGGATGAACGTCGTGGGTTCGCGTACGGTATTCAGTAAGTGCCTGACTTGCGATGCCCGGTCGACCACACCCCTACTCGGTGTTCCTGGGCTGACCTCTGTTTCTCTTTTCTCTTTCTCTAGATTTGGGCTTGCTGGTCTCATCGCCACGGTACTTCCGTTCGCCCTCACGCCATTGCTTCAGCGTATCGGCAGCAGTTGGACATTGCTGGCCTATGCCGCGGTAGTGGTATATACACCTGATCCATCATCGACTCATGTCCATACACTTGCTAACCTCAGCTGTCGACAGTTCGTCATCGTTGGGCCGGCTCTCTTCTTCCTTCGCGCCCCAGAGAGACCAAACGACGCTCCAACACCCACCCCAACCAAACTCGACCGCTCTGTCTTCCTGAGAACCTGCTTTACTGCCATGTCACTCTCGAATCTCTTCCAGGGGCTTGTGTTCTACTTCCCACCAGTATTCCTCCCCAGTAAGCCCTGCTTTTTTAACACTTCTCCCTGTCAGTCCACATTCTCTAACAAACACAAGTCTTCGCCTCCACAGTCGGCCTCTCCTCCATCGAAGGCACCATCATCCTGTCCGTCACCAACTTCGCCACCACAGTCGGCCAAATCGGCATGGGCTATCTCGCTGACATCGCACCCTCGCAACTCCTCATGGCCGCCTCCCCTCTCGTCTCTGCCCTCGTCATCTTTGGTTTCTGGGGCCTCGGCCAGACTCTCATCCGCCTGCTCGCCTTCGGCATCCTCTTCGGTCTATTTGCCGGTGGTTTCAGCGTTCTCTACACGCGCTTTGCGACAGAGCTGGCAGACGACAGAACGACCCAAACCTGGCTGTACACCATCTTCGATGTCCAGCGCGGACTCATGGTCATCATCGGTGGAGCCGTCGGCGGCCGCCTCATCCACGGCCCAGTCAACCTCACGCAGTACGGCGCAGGGGAGTATAAAGACCTCATCATCTTCTCCGGCGTCTGCCTCGTCATCAGCTCCCTCGGCGGCATCGGGTGGTTCTTCCGTGGAAAGTCCATCCGTCTCCCTCGTCGCTTGAGACGGAACCGAAACAGAAACTCCGTCCGCCCCTCCCCAAGCATGGAACAACTCCTCTCCGCCATCGAGCACCACATCTGGCTGGACACGGAAAAGGGGCTCATCAAACCAGATGATAGCATCCATCAGCGGTACCTCCATAATATCCGGCAGGCCATCCGCGGTCAGAGGACCATCTCAATAGCGCCGCTGAGGGAGAGTTTTGTCTCGCAGGCGGCGTCGTCGGTGTACTCGGTGGATTTCCGAAATGAGCCTGTACAGGTGATGACACCGGAGCCGTTGAAGACGTCGAGGACGAATACGTTGGTGGAGGAGAGGATGAAGAGGTTCTCTGCATGAGGCAGTCTTCAGTTTTACACACACTCGTGACACACGTTTCAGGGAGATAAGTACATCCCACTGAGTTTGTCTGTCAGATAAGAAGTTGTGGTTGTCTGATTCTGATTGGAAGGGAAGGCACCGCATCTTGAAAGGGAGCTCCGATTATTCCGCACGTGGGGGCCTTCCGTGCGGTTGGTGATCCCGTACTCGGATCGGTGTGGGTCCATCTCGGTGCCAAGCCCGTCGTTCTAAGGCCAATGGGTACTAGCCCGATGCCGAATGACACACTGGTTCTGCTTGCGGGCCGGTTTGGGCGTTGATTTTGCCGGCTGACGGCGACGGCGCCGAAAGATAAGCAGGAGTGGGGATCCCGGACTCGCCTTATCACGCCGGTCTCGGGGTTCTTAAATGATTCGTGTGTGGTCAACCCACGGGAGGAATCGGGCTCGGATTATCACACCGGCTCACCCAATGGGGCCTACGACAAGTTCGCGCTTCGGACTTGAGATCAGGGTCGCTAGTTTATGTTGTTGTATGCGTTGAAGAGCAGATCTGGCTTGCCGGGAAAGCTGTTCGTGCAGTCGATGATAAGGATACACGTAAAGGGGTTTTCAAAATAGATAGGGTCACAGTTCTAAAACTCGGTGTAATTTATATCCGACGCCAGTGGAATACGTGAACGAGATAGTGATATCCGTTGCGGAGGAGTTGCGAGAGCCGACAGCGATATAAACACTAAGGGCCATCTCACTGTGTTCGCTTTTCACCTTGCATCAACTCGTTCCCACAATTCTAACTAGATTTGCTGACAATCTTATCAGCATTTACGGAAGCTATCTCGGAGGCCCTCAAGCGCGTATAATGCTCCAGCTTGCTCTTGGGGCCGGGTACTCGCTTGATGAGATCCGTGACGTATTCGAGACCCCCCTGAGGGAGGCCATCTACGCGCCCAAGCCTAACAGCGAGTGGTTTTCCGCAGCTTAGTGATCGATGAGAGTGAGGTTCATGAGCTAGAATCTAGTACATATGAGCAATGATGGAAGGCTCGTTTGTGGCAGTGTGATAGTCTCAAATAACGATGAATGACTCAAGCGAGCAGATATGAACGAGACGCAGGATAGACCGAGGAATTTGATTTCAAAACAGTGGAACACAACGCCATAGACAGGCGTGTCATTTATCACCTCCACTCACATGCACGCCACATCTCGGAGCCTTGCCAGTATCGCAAACCTTCTCGACACCAGAGGCGTTTGGGCGTCTCAGTGATGCATACGGCCTGCAGCTACAAGAAACCTTGACACCGTTGAAGCCGGCAAAATGACCCGTGCGCAGAGGAGTGCGCGGGTATAAAGATTGGCCGAGTGGAAGCTCCCCGCTCCCATTCTCTCTTCCTCCATTACAAGACCTACCACCGAACTTGGGCTGCGACAGCGCTTGCTGCATCTCACCTCCTTCCAGCCATCTCCTAGCCTTTAGAACCTGATCGAACCACCCCTGAACTTTCTCGTCAACCTTTTTGCTTGACTCGGCGTATCGCTCTCTGACAAGATCTAAAGAGGAGTGATGCGCTGATTTCGGCGACTAAGTAGCTTCGTGAGGGTCGACGAGGAAGTTCAAGGCTGGTTTGATGGGTTCTGAAGTCGGGTAGATCGCTGGAAGGTGCAAGAAAATACATCTCATAGTCAGTTAATGCATGACCGAGGCTGGAAGGTGATTACAGGCCAATGGCTTTTTGTATTTTAGTAGTGGAGCAATAGACCGAAACTCTTGTGCCAACCCCCTTGTTTCTGGGAATTGATCGTGCAACTATTCAGAAATTGACTTCGCGGCAGACAATCGGCTTGTTTCTCTATTAGCAGAAACAGAAATATAGCCGTTGACTTGTATGTGTTTAATGCAGTGACCTTCCACCTTCCGCTTTCTAGTAACTCGCCATGTTCCGCCGTGGTGAATACGCATAAGCAGAGGGCATCGCTTCAGTGCAGCAGCCGAAGAACCACATTTCCGCATTTCCTGACCTTCTACATCCCACCTATCACAGATAATACCTAAGGTAGAAAGGCCTGAACTGTTAATAGGCGGCGCAAGCCGAATTTGTATCATTGATGAGAGGGATCCAAGGTTGCATTTGAACGCGGGTCGAACGCGGGCACCTAGTCAACTTCGAAGGATGTCGGATCAGTGCCCCAAAATGGTCGCTGATCTCCTACCCGGCGAACTTTAGGATGAACTGTATTCCTATCCGAGAAAGAACCCCTGCCAGGGCCTCGGAGGGTGTCATGTAAATAACTTGCCTGATGCGTATTCACTCTCAATCTGACCTATCCACTTTCGTTAGTCCTGACAGGTTTCCGGAATTCGGGAATAATGGCACGGGTTTAATAACTGGCTGGCTTGAGTTGTTAGTAGTTCTGGGTAGTAGAGGTGTACTGCGTTGTGCCAATCACGGACAAGATATCGGTCAGCCTCGCAATCCGCCGGGTGTACCTTTCTCGGATCCTTCCATCGCTGAGGTCACGAGCTCACTGCAGCGTCAAAAACCGCATGCATCCGAGGGCCAATCAGAAGGATTCCCACAGCCGGGAACCCAGCTATTATAAGACCCACACATAATGCCAAAGAAGGCAGGTATGACCCATCGACCAGCCAGACGCTCGCTTTAACCATCCTCCCGCTGCCCCACGGTACACAAGATCCACTGCAGAACCGGGCGATTGGGAACATATATGAGGAGTTTAGAAGGATCTGATGATTAACTAACGTCACCCAATTGTTGAGGCTGCCAACCCGAGTTTTCCAACGTCCTGTCGACCACATCGTCGGATATCAGTCTCTAGAATCTCGACAAACGTTTCCTCGCATGCCAAGCTGCAATGCCAAGCGTCAAGCGTCGGGGATGGCGAGCTCCACGATAAATCCCTGTCCCACGCGCCGCCTGGGCATTCTGGGCATTCTGGGCGCCAAGATGGGTACTGCTCTCCTTCCTCATCCTGCACTGCTGGCCGTCATGGCTGCACCCGCGACAGGATGAGCAGCGTACATGCGCACGCGCGGAGTACAATCAAACTCGCCGCGGATACCGAGAGTCAAAGATGGACGTGATATCCGACCAGGACGAGCGGGACGGGTTATGAAAATCCAGGGAATTTGAACCCTTGGCACTTATCAGTGGCAATGTCGCAATCGCGCTATTGGCGCCACCAAAGCCGGTGGCGGTCGCGAAACAGCTTGACAGATCTTTCCGATAGGTCTCTGGGCGACGAAACGGCGCTTGTCTTGGTGAACTTGTCGCCGCTCAGCAAGTCTTGGCATCGGGACCAAGACCTTCGCGGAAGAAAACTTGAGCTTAATTCCACCAAGCTTCGAGACCAACCGTGATGCCGAGCGACATTCCACTTGTAGATATTGACGCTCACTTTTCAGGCTAATCGTATCGCGCGCATTGCGTGCGGCCGCGACGACAAGACGTGACAACCATGGCACTTGCAGTGGTCGATAACGACCTCCCTAAATTGGCAATTACCCCAGTCGCGTCGCATCGCCGCTCGCCTCCCTTTATCGGCCGCGCTGCGCATCATCAGCACTATCTCACTGACTTATTGCAGCAAAAAAGAGAGCAAGGGACAGGCAGCGGCACGCACCCCCGCAGCTTGGCGGCTCACACACCCAGCTGCAACTTGTAGCAGCTTCCCATCCGAGGTGGTAAAACGGGGCCGCTCCTGATCGCTGCTTCGTGTATCGCAAATACACTCCCTTATCTATGAGGAGCTCTGCGGCCCCTTTTCATTGGTCGAAATGGAGTGCCGTCTGCAAATATCCGGGGCGTATACCATCGGCGAAACTTAATATCGCCGTGCTGGGCAGCGAATTGGCTCCTCCTCCACGTCCATCCCGGACTGGCAACTACTACGTTCCACCTCCGCCGAGGGCGTTGCACCTGCCAAACGAGGGCAAATGCATCTCGCACGACGATGTGTGACCCTGTCGCCAAGATGCTAGACAGCGAGGGCGCCCCCAAAAAAGAAGCAGTGCGCTGGGAAGGGGAGGAGAATGCGTTGGCGGGCGAATTGGGCGGCGCGCAGCATAGCGGATGGCAAATGGCTTGGATACGCCAAGAGGCAAATGTTGGTGATGCGACCGAGAGCACCATAGCCGGCGCGAATATTATTATGCTTCGGCTCCCGCCCGGCTGTCGTCCAAACTCTCTGTGCTCCTTATCTCTGCCGACCCATCAGTTTTGGTCGCAGCTTCCCCCGCAAAGGTTTTGCAGGGTTCCGACTTCCCAGCCCTACGTGTGAGAAGACACGCTTCGAGTTTTGCTCGTCCTCCAGCTTGCAAGAGGTTCATTCCAGCATATCAAAATGGGTACGTTCACCAAGGTGTTCACGGGAGACTGTCCCCGGCGACACAGCTACCAATTGCTTCCGACTGACGAGACCGCATGTGATTCAGACAGCAGCACCGCACAACCGACTTCGGTCGCCGATGTCCGGCCGTCGACCGACGGCAAGGAAGGGAAGGAGCTCCCGGTATACTACCAGGCGGGCGACAATGTCGAGCGGGAGACGTTCCACGGCCTCGTGCTGCCGACCGAGGAGGAGAAGTCGACGCTGCGCCGCGTGGCCGGCAAGATGCCGGCGTCGTGCTACTACCTGTGCGCCGTGGAGTTCGCCGAGCGGGCTTCATACTACGGCTGCAACCAGGTCTACAAGAACTTCATCCGCGGCCCGCTGCCCCCCGACGGCAACGGCGCCGGCGCCTCGGCTCCCGGCTCGCAGTACCCCGCCGGTGCGCTCGGCCGCGGCTCCGTGACCGCCACGGCCATGACCGAGGCCTTCAAGTTCCTCGCTTATGCCCTGCCCGTCTACTTCGGCTGGCTCGCCGACACCAAGTACGGCCGCTTCAAGATGATCTGCTGGGGTGTGGCCGTCTGCGGCGTTGCCCACATCATCATGATCATCTCGTCCCTCCCCGTCGTGCTGGCGTCCGGCAACGCCATCGGCCCCTTCGCCCTCTCGCTCTACATGCTCTCCATCGGTGCCGCCCAGTTCAAGCCCAATATTTCGCCCACCGTCATGGACCAGAGCCCACACAAGGTCCCGCATGTCATCACCGACAAGAACGGCGAGAAAGTGATTGTCGACCCCGAAGAGTCCGTCAACAGCGTCATGCTGTGGTTCTACCTCCTGATCAACGTCGGCGCCTGCTTCGGCATCCCCACCACGTACCTGGCCAAAATCGTCGGCTACTGGGCCGCCTACCTGATCCCGACCATCCTCTACTTCATGCTCCCCCCTCTGCTCTGGTACCTCAACCCGCGCCTGGTCAAGCAGCCCCCCGGTGGCTCCGATCTCGGCAACGTCTTCCGCGTTCTTGGCGATTGCTTCCGGCACGGCGGTATCCGCAGCGTCGGCCGCCACGGCTTCTGGGAGGCCGGCAAGCCCTCGATCCGCATCGCCGGCGGCTCCACAAAGGCCTACGGCTACGACGACCAGTTCGTAGACGACGTGCGCCGCACCTTCCAGGCCTGCGGCATCTTTCTCTTCACGCCCATCTTCTTCATCAACGACGGCGGTCTCGGCGCCGCCGCCAACGCCCTCACCGCCGGCATGCAGACCAACGGCCTGCCCAACGACCTCCTCGACAACCTCAACTCCGTCTCCATCGTCATCATGGTCCCCATCATGAACCACGTCATCTACCCGCTCCTCCGCAAGTGGGGCATCCGCTGGGGCGCCATCAGCCGCATGACCTTTGGCTTCGCCCTCTGCACCATCGGGTCCATGGGCTTCCCCATCCTGCAGCACTACGTCTACAAGTCCTCCCCCTGCGGCACTAACGCCACCACCTGCGCGGAGATCCTCCCCGAGGGCGAGAACACTCTCTCGGACGTCTCCTACTCGCTCTACGCCATCCCCATCGTCCTGACGGCCATCTCCGAGATCTTCGTCAACGTCACCGCCTACGGAATTGCCTACTCCCGCTCGCCCAAGAACATGAAGGGCTTGGTCTCCAGTATCAACCTGTTCATGACGGCCATTGCCGCGGCCATTGGTCTTGCCACCGCCCCGGCGATTCAGGACCCGTACCTGGTGTGGGCTTTTGCTGGGCCGACGATTGTGGGCGGCGTGTCGACGGTGGTTTTCTGGTTTTTGTTTAAGCATCTGGACAAGGAGGAGTTTATTATCAATACCGACTTCAGTGATATGATGCGGGATACGGATCGGGAGAGTGACGAGGAGCAGGTTGGTGCGGTTAGTGGGAAGGGGGGATTGTTGACGGGGGCGGAGCCAAAATCGGAGAAGACGGCGTAGATTTTTGCCTTGGGAAGGGAAGGTAGATACTAGGGAGTGGGGTTCTGAGTTACCTACGGTATAATGGTGTTTTTGGATGTGATGGCACTCGGAGATAGAGGTGTTGTTTCAATGTTACCGACGTTCTACATTATTCGCTCCTCCCACCCATGAGTTCCAATTCACATTTCACCATTAACGTACCCCTTAACACTCATCCAATTCAATTCACACCTCCCCCGGCCCACCTCCACCTGCACCAAAATACCCATCCTCAACCCCCTCCTCAAACCCCTTCACCCCTCCAATCCGTCCCTTCGCCCCTGTCGTCGACCCCTCAACACACCTCCCCCCCTCCCACGCAACCTCCATCACCTTCTTCCACACCGCCTCAATACTCCTCGTCATCTCCCACGTATAAAACACCTTACAATTCGCCGCTTCATACCGGAACTGCCACGGCACTTCCCCCAGATCCGCACCCAAGACGTTCATATTCGCGAGATTGAAGCGCACGCCTTCGTTGGGGGTGATTGCAGTTGGTGGATTTCGCAGGCGAAGTGGGGGTGAGGAGGTTGGCACGATGTCGTCGGGGTTGAGGCCAGGGACAGGAACGGCGGTGGTGCGGTTTATGCGCGGGAAGGAACCGAATGTCACGGCTGGCCCGCCGCGGGTTCGTCCAACGGCTTGCATTGGTTTGTGAATGGGGCGACCGCCGATAGCAACGGTGCGGATGCCATGGGAGTGGGTGAGCATGCCGACGAACATTGCGCAGGCGGAGGCGCAGAGGCCATCGGTGAGGATGGTGATGTTCTCTGGGGCGAAGGGGGGGTCCGTCCAGGGGAGGGTATAGTTAAGGAGGGCGGGGGGGAAGTACGCT
>Ga0247770_1000906_pt1 | contig 26621 bp, 11 predicted proteins | sample UWRJL136409B6_FD_179943 | JGI IMG/M metagenome (GOLD analysis project Ga0247770, IMG submission 179943) | Plant litter microbial communities from Arlington Agricultural Research Station in Wisconsin, United States - UWRJ-L136-409B-6 | ecosystem: Environmental > Terrestrial > Plant litter >... | reverse complement strand
ACTATTCACAACGTTGTCGGCGCCACTGCTAGGCGTTGGAATCGCTTGGCCACCCCCTATAGCCGTCATCTGGCTCCCCTCAAGTTCAACACCCTCCCAGTTTGAACGCTCGCGGCGTATAGAAGGCCGTACGGTTCCTCCACCCCGTGAGCCACGTCCTCCACGGCCACGGCCACGGTTACCGCTTCGGCCTCTAGTTGGCTGAGTAGCCACTATAATAGAGGAACCCTCTGGTGCAGGGGGTTGCTCAGGGGGCTCCTGAGTGCTCTGGGGAGGTTGTGTGGCTGGAATAACCTCCTGACTGCCTTGTGGAAGTGGTTCTGTAAGCCTCGGCGCCTTAGGGTTACTGGTAAAGGCTGTGGAACCACGAGGTCTTCCACGTAGAGCCTTCACGCGGTTAAACTCCTGATACTGTAGATAATTATCCTCGTCGGCGAGGCTTCTCTCCAGCCATTAGTATGGATGGAAGTCCTCTTGAACTAACGGAAGCTTCTTGGCGTTATGGCGCGCGAGGAGGTTATGGCTACAGATAATTCCGTACTGCTTCGTAAATTAGTCTGTGTAAAGCTCTAAGTCAGGGCGTGTAGGATAAGTCTTGGTTGGAATAGCTCCCAGCGTAATCCTCCACTAGTTGGTAATAAGAGCTAACGCCTTAGAAGAGACGTTATAAGGCGCTTTTCCAAGCCATCCTTGGCCTAAGTAGTCGCGTTTAAGGGTGTTACACTCCTTGAGAGTAACCTCACGGATCCGAACCTTTATTGCCTTGACTATACGGCATGACTGCCTAATAACCTTAAGGATGGTACTGTTACCAGTTATAACGAAGGACTTTAGGTACTGATTAATCGACTTTATTAGTAACGTAGTTCTTTAGCCGAAATTTAAGTTCTTGTTGATGTAGTAACCAGCCCACTGCTTAACGAATGGAAACTAAGTGGTTTTAAAGTAGTTGATTATCTTCTTCTGTTGTGGAAAGAAGTCTTTTAACTTGGTCTAAGTAGCCGTATGCTCCTCTACAGTATAGGCGTAAATAACAGCCTCCCAGAGCTTGTAAATACCGCGTATGGAGTACTTAACCTCCTTAGGGGGTGTATTAGGTTAGCCGTCAAGGGGTCTATTTCCACGATTAATAACAGCCTTATCTAGGGCCGAATTTAGGGCCGAATCTAGATCATCCTCCTGATCTGCTTGACTGCGAGGGGGTAAGGCGCCCACTACGGCGGCGACTGCGGCTGCAGCCTCCTTATCCCATAAGCGCTTAATGTTAGCCGCGGCGTTCTTATTAAGGTAGAATATACACGTTTGTGGCTTTGCGTGAGGATACCGTTTGGTAATTGCGGCTCTTATTGCCTTATCGTGATCCGTAATAGTAACAAGAGGAGGCTCAGCGCCGATCTTGTTACGAATAGCATCAACTTATTCCATTAACCAGTCGAAACCTTCTTAGCTTTCGTTGTTGATGAGGCCGAAGCCGCAGGAGAAGGCTATACCAAGGTAGTTGAGCCCTATAACTTGGAAGAGAGTAAGGCCTTTATTGTTGGTTTTGTATGTGTTGTCGTACATCTGAACCCAGTAGTTCTAAGCCCACTACTCCTTACACCACTTATAGGTCCAAAACAGGCCCTCTAGCTTTCGAGTCTCATCGTCGTTGTTGCTCTCTGAGTCTTTTGCCCACTTTGGAGTATAGGAAACTCCCTCATCGTTAAGCAGCTTCATTATTACTTAGAATGGGGTGTACCTAGCTATTACTTGCTTCCGGAGCTTATACTGGTAGTTCCTGATCTGGCGCATGGTGAAGAGGACTCCAGGGAAGGTATCGCGTAAGCTCGTAGCAACCTCACGGTTTGAAATACCGACTCGGTCGGTAAAGGTGGCAATAAAAGTCTTGTGTTCTGTACTGAGGTGAGGTCTGGAATTGAAGCCATCACCACTGTGGTTCTTATGGCTGTTATAATTGGCGTTGATCTTAAGGGTCCATTTCCGACCGTTCTTTACGAGCGCTTTAGCCGTTGTTTTCCAGGGGCACCCCATCTTTATAGTGCTTGTAGAGCGAGATACGGCCTTTGAGGGCCTAATTGCACCTCTCTGGTAGCTGAACGTAACGTTGGTGTAACCGATACTGTTAACGTAGTTGTTAGAGCGAAGCTTGAGAACACAGAAGCCAGCGGAGGCCGTAAAGTCTTGTAAATCGCTTTTTAAGGCCTTAAGGGAGTCATATTGGTTGGTTAGGAGCCTGTGGCTTGGAGGGGGGTTTGAAAGAGGCTCCGGAGGCTCGTCGTCGAGGAAGAGATCGGTCGCATCGCCGTCAGCATCGACTTCGGGGTCGGAATCAATCGCGCCCATGCGCGGCGGGCTTTTCTCAGCCATCTGAGCACTTAGTTAGCCCGGAAAAAATGCGCAAATCCAATAATTACCTCTGGGAGTAAGAATCGCAACTGCGCGCGATCGAGATGGCGGTGGTTGTTGGTGGTGGGGTGTGGAAAGTGGTGACAGAATCAATTGAATTCGACGCGCAGATGCAAATGACGTAAATGGAGGTGTGTGGGCACGGGCCGCTTTGCGCGGGGTTAGGGTTATGTATGGAGAGAAATTGTGGGGTACGGTACAAATAGACATTCTCTTAGAATTTGCGACCGCATCACCACAAACTCTCAGAGACAGCCAAAACGCCTGGGGACCCACCGCATCACCTGATAACATCAATTTGTTGGGCAAGAAAGCGATGAGGAAGGAACAACCGGAAGCCTGAGGCCAGAATGATTGCCCTGCAGTGCTCATAAACGTATACGACATCAGTCGCGCCCAACGTCAACGCACACTGGCGCTCTCATTTGCTGACCCTTCATCATGCCCTTGCCGCTCCTCCGTCGCCGAGGACCGCGTCTCGAGCGCAGGCACGCCACTGATACTGGCGGCAAGGAGCCCCGGCATCCCCACAGCAGATCGCATTGGGTGCATTGAAGGTTGCCGACTGGGAGCTCGCGAATCATCCTGCTTGCTCACCATCGTCCACTTCAACGCCCGCAATCGCCCTCCGCGCACCTTCTTCAAAAACGCCAGATCGCTCCTCACGTTGATCATCGCATCTTGGAAAGGCAAACCGGCCGCACCCACCTCAACATCCGCATCTGCGCTTTTCTTCGCCCTCTTGACCCACTCTGGTAACGGCACCCAGCTCACGGTTCGACGAACCCATGCATCCGGAATCAGGCGAATAATAACGCCAACCGGAATGGACAGGAAGCCCAACACGATAGAGATGGCCCATTGGATGCCATTCAGCGGCACAACCACGAAAGCAACGCTACTGAAGAAGATGATGATGAGCTGGCCAGCCACCATGATGGCCATCATCAGCATGAAGAGCGTATTTCTGTGCAGACCCTCAAAGATGTTGAGCTTGTTATCAATACGGCGACTGTTGATGAGCTTGAAGATCTGCATGAAAACGAAGACGTTGAAGACTAGGGTTCGCCTCTGATCTTCGGGGTAGCTCAGGAATGATGGCCCTGCGAAGTGCAGGGTCAGCGTTACGGCCAGCTGGTAGATTGACTGGCCGATGATCATCTTCCACATGGTCAAGTTGATGAGGGGTGCAGTACGTGCTTCCGGCTCTCGGTCGAACAAGCTGTCGTTCGGCGGGTCAGTAGCCAGCGCGAGGGCGGCGAACGTATCCATGATCAGGTTCACCCAGAGCAGCTGAATGGCATTCAAGACTGAGCGCTCTTCCTCGGAAGCAACGGCCGTGATAAAGGTGAGTACGACAGCGGTAATGTTGACTGTGATCTGGAACTGCAGAAACTTCTTGACCGCATCGTTGATAGCACGGCCCCAGGCGAGCGCTTTGACAATGGACGAAAAGTTATCGTCCATCAGGATAATATCGGATGCCTCCTTGGCCACCTCAGTCCCAGTGATGCCCATGGAAAATCCAACGTCGGCTGCCTTCAATGCTGGCGCGTCATTTGTGCCATCGCCGGTAACAGCCACGACTTCTCCGAGAGCTCGGAGCGTTTTGACGAGAATTCGTTTGTCCTCAGGGCTTGATCGCGCAAGAACGCGGAGGTCCTGAGCAGCAGCGCGCATTTGATCCTCGCTGAGGTGGCGGAACTCGGTGCCTTCCATTACCGCACCTTTCCCGTCCGAGATAATCCCGCACTCACGGGCAATAGCCCGTGCCGTTTCGATGTTGTCACCGGTCACCATCTTGACGGTCACCGATGCTCGTCCGCACGTGGCGACCGCTGCAGGAACGCCACGACGGACCGGGTCTTGAATTGCCACCACCGCGACCCACGTCGTGTCAACAAAGACATCCGCAAGGCCTGCTTCGCTCTGCTCCGTGTCTTGAACACGGAGAGTAGCTCTGGTCGGTGGCCAACTATCGAAATCCCGATACGCAAAGGCCAGCGTTCTGAGTGATAAGGATGCGTATCTCGAAATCTTCTCAGCGATGTTCGACCGATCATCCTCGCTGATGAGTGTCTGCGAAAGCAGTATGGCTGGATCAGAGATCGATGTGCTGCACTGTGCCAGAAGCACTTCAGGAGCTCCCTTGACGAATAATCGGAATTTCCCAGGGAGTTTGATGACTGCAGCCATGCACTTCTGCCGGGAGTTGAAGGGAAATAGCTGGACAATGGCGTGGTTGGCACGCTCAACGGCCAAGGGTCCCAGACCGAAGCTTCTCCGTGCCCAATCAAGCAGTGCTGTCTCGGTTTTCGTGCCGATGAAGATGGGCTTTCCTTTCTCCTCGCCTTCGAAAGCAGTGGTGTTGATGGCAATTGACTGCTTGACGAGTTCGCGGAACTCTGAGCTCAAAGCACTTGAAACATTCGATATCGGAAGGTGTTCGACGCCGCGTTTCTCGGTTTCGGATGCTATCTTAGGTCCTGCATCGTCGTCGCCGCCATCCGTCTTGAGATCTTTCTCACCAAACTCGACCCCTCCGGTTCCCAAGGCACCGCCGACGACAGTCATGACGTTCTCAGTGAGCGTTCCGGTTTTGTCCGAGCAAATGACTGTGGCGTTTCCCATGGTCTCACAAGACTGCAAGTGCCGAACAAGGTTGTTCTCTTTCGTCATCTTCTTCGTTGCATATGCCAGAGACAGCGTGACTGCGAGGGGAAGGCCCTCTGGAACCGCAACGACAATAATCGTAATGGACGTTATCAGAATCCTGAGGAAACTCTGCCCCTTCTCTTCTGGACTTGCATCGCTCGTCCTAAGCCTAGCAAGGAACTCGATAAGCAACACCGTGAAGAGTAGCAAGCCGGCGCCGCCACCGAGTTTGCCGATATATCCTACAACAGCGTCAGAGGCATCACTTAGGCAGGAATGACTAAGGCAATCATACCCGCAAGGATATTTAACTTAGCCTGCAGCGGCGTTAAGCCAGGGTCGTCCCGGAGGGACATCATCGTCCGTCCGTGTTGAGAGTTCGGCCCGACAGCGGTGACAAGGAAGGTCCCCACTCCGTCCAGAACCTTGGCACCAGAAAGCATGAAGGGATCCAGCTTTCCGGTATAGGAACTCCCTTCTTTCAGGGCCTGAGATACCGCTTCTGCCGGTGTTTTCCTGACAAGGTCGGACTCGCCTGTCGCTGACGCCTCGTCGCAGCTGACCGTGTGTCCATCGATAAGAACGCCGTCAACAGGCAATACGTCTCCCTGTTCGAGGATCATGACGTCTCCAACCTGAATGTCATGGACGGATATCCGAATTGGCTTCCCCGACCGAATTACCTTGACAGACCGGTCTTCTTTCTTCTGATTCAGCCGGCGAAACTGTCGTTCCTTTTGCCAGTCGTTTACCGAGCTGACGATAACGACAATGAGGATTGCTACGATAATTGCAACTCCCTCGATCCACTCGACTTTGGCGCCCTCGTGGTGCTGTTGGCCAAATGTCTGGTAAAGTCCTAGCGCTAATGAAACGACGGCTGCCACGCTGAGCAGGATCAGAACCCTGTCCTGTAGTGCGATCCAGGCAAGCTGAAGGAATGACTTCGACTCCCTTTCGGGGAGACGATGCTCGCCGAAAATCCGTTTCCGATCTGCATAATGGTCGTCCTTGTGGGTCAGCAAAGGGAGAGGATGGGTGCCAGCGCGGCTGACAACCCTCGATAGGGGTGATGCATGCGATGCATCTGTCGATTCTGCGGACGAAACCCTCTTCTTTGCCTGTATTCGAGGCTCTGTTGCCCCCCCAGCTGTATCGGTGAGTCTCGTTTCGTCGATGCTGAGACCAGATCGGCGATCGGTCCTCAACCCTTCTTCGAGTCCTGCCAACCCGCCCAATTCTTCGAGCGCGGTGATGGATTTTGGGTCCAATAGCTTGGACAGCTGAGCGGGGGAAAGCCCGAACGGACTACGCTCAGCAATCTCGTGGCCATCATTTCGGCTCGAATCCATTGTGTGCTCGAGATTGGGGACAACTGCGTGGTGTTGGCGCCTCTCGGCGTGATAAGCATAAAAGGGCTCGTGTTAGTGCGAAGTTTATTGCTCAATTTCATTGATGGTGATGTCAGTCCATCCGCCAGACAAAGCTTGGCCTACCCTCGCCGGACGAAAAGTGGCAGCTAGTCAGACTTTATGGTGCCCGAATATGCCGCCTGGGCTGTTGCGTCACGCGTTGAAACGTGGTACCAGCAGCAGCACAAAGGCAAAGCCGGGCGGCGAATCAGGCAAAGGGGGCGCAGCCCTCCCCGCGTATCGAAATGCGGAGCAGACTTTTAGGAAGGCGCTGCTCCTATTAGGCAGGGTTTGTCTCTTGGCAAACTGGAGAACCGGCACAGATAGGGCGAGCAGCCCACTACATCACACCACCCAAAAATGTTAAACCACGATGCACCTCTCCCCGCAGCGTCGGGTGCTTCTGACTTCGGGAAGTGCAATATCTGGAGATAGTCACACCTAGGGGCATTCAAGATAAAATGGGCAATAAATATGGAGCATAAAGCGTTGCAGCGCTCCGGACGTTGCTCTTCAGGCTACACTTCGCCATCACGTAACTCATCGCACGCCGAGCGACCGCCAATAACGTTTTACGACATTTCTATCCTATCAATCAAATCAAGTCTCCTATCAATCAAATCAAGTCGCGTACACAGATAGGCAAATCGACAGAACGCGATGCCGACAACTTTCCCATTTGCTGCCGCCCGAGAAACGGCCACGAACGACGGCAACCCTCCTCCAGCCGCTGATTGGATCTCCATTGTCATCGTCGCCGGTGGTCTGGTTGCACTACTGTTTGTCATATTTCTCGTGTATGTCTCAAAATATTGCTACATGATCTCTGTATCTCTAACTCTTGCTAACTTCTCCGCCATCAGCCGAAAAAACACAGGCCCGAGGACACAACCGCCTCTTACCCAAGCAACTGACGATCTCGAAGCGTCAAGGATAAGCAGCGGGGCAGATAGTCGCACAAGTGCCGACCGCCTCACTATCCAGAGCCTGGACCAAATCTCCCCCGCAAAAACATACAAAGACCTCAAAGCCGAAGGCACCGAGTTGCCGCCAGATCAAACAGGACCAACGGTAGATTGGCAAGTTGGCGCTCGACATGGCCCCAAAGAACTACCAACTGACCACCATCTAACAGCGTCATCTGCCTCGAAACCTTCGAGAACTCCAAGATTGTCCGTTGCCTACCATGTCATCACATCTTCCATGACGAGTGCATTAGCAATTGGCTCCTTCGGCGTCACGCGGCATGCCCGCTATGTCTGGCGCAGTACATACCGGAATCGGACCTCCCTGCGATGCCACCGAGGGTGCAGCCGTATCCCGACCTCTTCATCGCGTTAGCTGCCTCGGGAGTTCCAGTGCTAGAGGAGACTTTGCTGAGGGGTCACAGGTGACCGTAGGAATATGGGTGTTTTTGTACTCAAAGTCAGCTACGCCAAGCGTGGCACGAGCATGAGAGTTTGTAGAAATAGAACGGTGTCTTAAAAGCTGCAAGACGCTTGGAAAGGCGACGGTCGGATTCATTCCAATTCGGAAATATTTACTTCAAAGCCTCAGGGTTGATCGCCTGTTTCTCTGCCATGTGAAGCTAACACTCCGCCGAGAAGTATAACCCGTGTTGCGAACGTGCTGGATGCGGCCTGCTTCGCAGAACTTCCCGCTCCAGACGACTGCATATCTCCTCGCGAGAACACATCCGGCTGAAGATCATAAAGCACTAGAGAATCCGGTAGCAAGCGTTATTATGTGACTACAGCGTTTATGCTACAGATTCCCAGAAGATTCCACACGCAAGTGACAATATTCCTCCTTTCGCTTTCTGTCTTGTGCCGTACATCAAATAAATGAGTGAAGTCGAGCGTTCGCAACTTCAGCAGAAACACTCAGTTCACGACCCTAAAATCGACACCATGAATTTCCCTTTCCTTCTTCGGAACTAAGCGGTTGCCGCATTAGCCTAAGCCAGACTAAGTCAGACTGAGCGAGAGGTCACTATTCTGGCCTGCCTCGGCTATAGTTACCACGGTCCAAAATGGCCGTGGAGTTGCGAGGACCCAGTTTTGGGTCCTGTTGGATTGAATCACTGCACGATTGATTGGTTCAATTGAATGTATTCTTCTGTGTGTTGCCAGTCTCTCGCTCTCCAGATTATCCAGAGATCTCTGCTTTTGAGGCGCGTGCGCGCCCCAGTTATAGGTACGCATTGGCGTGGGTAATCTGACAGGTCCTCGTATCACCACCACCATAACCACAACCTAACCGCGCTTTCCTTCACTTATAACCGCCGGCGTTAACGAGACCCAGTTTTGACCCCTCACCCTTTCGCGCCCCGGGGCTAAGTACCTTTTCTGCCGGCAGAATCCTAGTTCTCTACCCCGGGCCCAGATTTGGTTCTCTTAGTGCGTAATTTCTGCCAGCGGAAATCACCGATTCTCACATAAATGCTTTATCACTATAAAGCTTCAATCAATAACCATTTTAAGCAAAGGCGCAGCGACAATTACGGTCTATCTTATAAACTAGTAATGGTAAAGGGTAGCCTAGATTCTAGAAAGGTCAAGTTAGCCTAAATTTAGGACTGCGGTTAGAAGTAAGAATGTGACGACCCTGCAGGCCGTCACTTGGGCCGGGGCGGCCTGACGAATTCCCCGCAGAAGGAACAGTGTAGGAAAGACAGTACGCACGGTACTACGCACTGGGCCAGGGGTGTAAAGACCCGAAGCCCCTATAACCAATCACTGAGTGATCACTCTGATCTCGCTAAGAGCACGGTGATCACAGTGAGCAGAGGCATTCTAATCACCCTGATCACTCCTTATGTTAAGTAAGCATAGTAATTAAGGTATAAGGTACCTTTTAAATAGCTAATATAAATAGTTATAGTTATGCTTATAACCACTGTAAGGGACTTTAATTCCTTATGTTAATATTTAATTATTTATTTATATCTTACTATTCAGACTTACCTTTACGTATTATAGTAACAGTAACCTACAGTGATATTAAACCCCCTGTTTAAAAGTGCTAACTTAACAAGCCATCTTTAGAACGCCCCTTACCTATTAACGTCCTGTTATACGTTCTGTCTTAACCTACACCAGTCCTTTTAAGGCCTGTGTTAAGTGTAGGTTATAATACGATACTAACGTTTAAGTTCTGAATGTTATTTATTAAATTCCCAGACACTACCTCTCTCCTATTAACATATTAACCTCCAGGAAAGGAAAGGAGATTAAGGAGGTGTAAGCTTAACCTTAGCTCCCCATTATTAATAAGTTAGCTGCACGCCTTAAAGACTTAAACCTTAATTAGTAAGGACTGGTTAAGGAACTTAATAAAACCTTCCTTAAAGATATTAAGAGTCGTATTAGTCTTATTAAGAAACTTTAGGCTTAATTTAACGCTGTTAAGTTAGAGAATAACAACCTTAAGGGCTTATAGAAGAAATAAGTAAAGCTTCCCCTACCTTTACGCTTTAAGGGAGACTTTACGTAGCTGGAGTCCTGGATAGCCCAGCTTTAAAGTTATGTCACCTATTACGACGAACAGTTTTTTAAGGAAGAAGGAAAGGTTAGGTTTGCTAGAGCCCTGTTAGACAGAGTAGCTGCTTACTAGTATGAACCTTACGTGAAAATAATTAACGACCTTTTTATAAATAGAGTGTGTAAGGAGGCTCTTAAGATTTAGGCCTTTTTTAACGATTTTAACGTTTTTATTAACTAACTCCAGATTAAGTTTAAAGAACTAAACGCCCTTAGGCGGGCTAAATAACACCTTATAACCCTAAGGTAAACGTCCTTAATCCTTAAGTTCTCTATATATTTTAAACTGGAAGTAGTAAAGATTAAACTTAATTAAGAGGCCCTAATAATGCTGTTTTAAAGTGGTTTAAAGGAGCACGTTATTAAAGACCTTTACTGGGAAAACTAACTGGACTACCTGTAAGAACTGGTTAAGATAGCTATTAAGGTTAATAACTGGTATTATAATTATTATTATTAGAAGGACTTTTAGAAAAAACAGACCCTTTACTAGTTAAGTAAACTTAAAAAGGGAAATTAGTTAACTGTAACAGGTTACTACCTTAGGTTAATAGATATTAGTATAGTAAACTGTTAGAATTAACTTAACTGTAATAAGCCTTAATAATAGTAATAGCAGAAACAGTCTAAGGACCTATCCTAGGTCTAGTGCTTTAACTGTAATAAGAAAGGACATATAACACGGTAGTGTTTATTATTAAAGTAAATTAATTAAAAGCCCGTTTTAAAAGGAGGAAAGCACGTTAGGTTTAATTTAAGAGATATCTATGTTAGGATGGTAAGTAACGAAAAAGATTACATTTAGATAGATAAGTGTAACTTAGGAGATAAGGAAGAAGAAGAAGAACCTTAAAACGTAGTGTACCTAGTCCTTAAAGGTGTTTTGAAAAAATCAGTTATAGAGGTGTAGGTCGTTATAGACTAACTTTAAGGTAGAAACTTAGAACCGTTAAAGGTGTAGGTTATAAAAGACTAACTTTAGGAAGAGATATTCTAGTTAACTGTTACAGGTCTTAAAAACCTTACCTTATAAGCCTAGGAATTAAGGAAGTCTAGGAAGGACCCTAACTTAAACCTTACTAAAATGGTTAAAGGAGTTAAAGAATTAGCTTTTTAAGCTATATAAGTAGTAAAGTAAGCCTTAAAAGGTGAAAGAGAATAAGTTAAAAGAATTAAGTTAGAAAAACGAAAGTTCTTCTTAATAATACCCTTTAAGACTTTTAAACACTTTAAGCACGTTAAGTAGATTAACACCCTTACCTTCTTAAAGGAAGGATAGCTTAGATAGCTACCCTGTATTAAAGCTGGTGTGCCTTAAATTAATACCTTAAAGGTTCCCTGGGAAGGTATAAAGTAAGTATATTAATAAAGGATTTAAAAGTTAAAGGAGAAATATTAAAAGTTAGTAAACGAAGTAGAAGGCCTGTAAGTTAAAGGCTTTACTGTGACGTTAAAGGATAAAACAGTGGAAATTAGGTTATAACTTTATAATAGAGTCCGCTTTACTAATTAACTTAAATATTACCTTGTTAAGGAAGACTATTTTATAAAAGAATAAGTAGGGTTATTATTACCTAAGTTTTAAAAAAAGGTTTGGGAAAAATAATATACCTGGAGGTAAGTAGAGGAAGAGAAGAAAGAAGGCGTTACTTCCTCCGTTCTATACTTTATAACTATAGCACCTACAGTTAATATTAACTACCTTAGTTACAGGGATATATTATAAATTAACTGTATATATGATAACTGTACTTTTAACTGGTATTATAAATTTAAGGCCTTTTATAACCACTTCCCTAGTGTATAAAGACAGGATTATACCGTTATAAGAGTAGAGTTAGAACCGGCCTATTACTAAGTCTCCTACTCTTTAATAAGAGAATCTGGTAATAAGTGGAAAGTTACTGTAGTTAACTAAACCTTTATTATATATTAGTAAGGAGGAATGCTTAATAACTGCCTAGTTGTAATATACTTATTATACTTTAATAGAAAAGCTAGAGAATAGTAAAAGTAAGAAGATTATTAGCAGGTTTAAGAGTAAAAAGACATTATTATAATCTAGTCTTATAAAGCATATTATCGTCTTATTAAAGACTTTTGAAACATTATACTGTTTAAAGTCGACTAGACGTTAAGGTGTGAGAACTTAGGAAAGGTTAACTGTTAAGTTTATTAAAGTTACCTGTTTTTCTAAAAAGAGTTAGGAAAAGGTTATAGGCCCTTTAAAAGGGCTGGAAACCAGTAGTTTACTAATTAGTAAAAACCCTAAAAAGAAGAAGAGGCACTTAAAGGTTAGGTTAGATAAGACTTTAAGGATAGATAATTATTATAACTTAGATAATAAAGGAGTATAAGCATTATTCTGTTAGTATTAATATAATAGATAGGAGAGGGAGGCTGTTTAAGGTAAGAGTAGTGATTAATAGTGGGAGTGTTTCTAACTTAGTGTACCTTTTGTTAGTTAACTTAAGGAAACTCCTTAATAAAGAGTATAAAGAGGCTATTTTTATTTAAAATGGAGAAGGAGGCTTGTATTAGTATAATAATGGTAAAGTTACTTACTACTTGCTACTTTTAATTAAAGTGGATAGGGATAAATAATAAGTGGACTTTAACGTTACATTAGTTGTAAGGTATAATATAATCTTAAATCTACCTTAGTTGGAAAAGTATAACCCTGTAATTAACTAAAGGAGTGGTTACCTTACTTTTAATAAGTCCCTTAACTGTAATTACTAGTTAGAAAAAGCTAAGAAGGTACTGAACTGCTTTAAAGATGTATAAAGTATTTAGAAGTATATTAAACCCTTAAAACTAAGTATAGTTTAAGTTAGGTTTACTAAGACGGTTAAAGGATTAGAGGGTCTATTACATTACCTAAATGACGATTTAAAAGGTGGAAAAAAGTAAGAAACTGACTTATAGATAAGTAAAGAAGTCGATTTATTTAAGGTACTTACAGAGTATAGGAAGTTTACTTTGTTTTAAAAAAAGATATTATAATTACTAGATTATAGATTATAAAACTATAAAATTAAGTTAAAGCTGGGAGTAAAGCTCTATAGCTTCCAGCCTTATTATTTAAACCTTTAATAGGCTAAAGCTTTAAGGGAGTATGTTAATAAGAACTTAAAGAACAGGTTTATTATAAAATCTTAGTCCTTAGTAGGGTACCTAGTATTATTCGTCTTAAGGAAGGGAGACGGTAAACTATATATAGTTATTAATTACTAAATGTTAAATAAGGATATAATTAAGAATCGCTACTTATTACCACTTATTACGGAAATATAAGAATAGATTATTAAGGTAAACTGGTTCTTTAGCCTTAATTTCCTTATAGGATTTAACTATGTTAGAGTAAAGGAAGAGGATAAGTATAAAATGGCTTTTCAGACTTGTAACGGGCATTATTAGTATTATGTTATATTAATGGGATTAATAAACACCTTTATAACCTTTTAAGGCCTTATTAATAGTGTTTTCCGCCCCTTCCTTAATAAATTTGTCTTTATGTATTTAAACGACGTTTTAATTTATTCCGAAACTTTAAAAGAATATTAAAAGTATATATAATAAGTTTTAACAGTTTTTAAAAAAGTGAAGCTGATAGTGAATCTAGAAAAGAGTTATTTCTATATTTAGGAACTGAATTATTTAAAGTTTAGAGTAACCCTTAAAAAGCTTAAAATGTAACTGGAGAAGATAAAGGTAGTTAAAGACTAACTTACTCTAAAGAATTAAAAAGAGTTATAAGCTTTTATTAGTTTTATGAACTTCTATTAATACTTTATTAGGTACTTTATAAAGGTTGTAAAACCATTGTATAAGCTTACAGGAGAGGGTAAACCGTTTAAGTGGACTAATAGACAGTAGGAGATGTTTAAAGACCTTAAGTACGCCTTTATTACAGTATTAATCTTAGCCCTCCCTAATTTCTTAAAGCCCTTTTAAGTCGAGATGGACTCCTTAGAGTTTATAATTAGTAGAGAACTCAGTTAAGTTTAAGACGATAGGAAACGCTACTTAGTTACTTTCTTATTAAAAGGAATCTATAGCCTAGCCTTACGATACCTAATTTATAATAAGGAATTAATAGCGATTATTTAATACTTTATTAAGTAGGTACTGTATTTAAGTGGTATAGAAGAACCAGTTTAGGTCTTTTCAGATTATAATAACCTTTAGTACTTCCTAATAAAGGAACTTAACTTATAGTAAGTATGGTAGGTAGAATTAATGGCCCCGTTCCACTTTTAAATTCACTATATTAAAGGAAAAGATAATAGGTAAGCCGATACTCTTAGTTAGAGACAGGACTATAAGGATATTAACCTAGTCTTAATCCCTGTAATTATATTTAATAAAGCTAGAAACGGCACACTGGAGTATATATTATAAGTGTTAGATAATTAAATATTAAAATAAACTATTAACATTTATATAAACTTATAAACAGAGTATAATATCTATTAATAATAATAGGACTTTTAAGTAAGAAGGTTAGTGGAAGGAACCTGTAAGTATAAGTGCCCTTTAGGAGACTTTTTAGAGCATTTGTAAAACTGTAATAAAGGGTGCTTAATATATTTAAACCACGATAAAACTAATTATTAACTAGAATAACTATTAGATAGTGTAGACGGTACACTTAAACTAGGAGTAAGGCTTTAATATTAAGAGAAACTATACGTTTATAACCTAGATAAATAAAAGGAGTATATTTAATAAGTTTATAAGTCTTAACTTAGAGGATATATAGGTTAAGTTAAGACTTTTATATAAGCCTAATAAGCGTACACCTTCCTAAGAATGAAGAAGCTAATTAAGGAAGTGGTTAATAACTGTAATATTTATAACCAGAAGCAGAATCGATATTATAAGCCTTATAGGCTTTTTAAACCACTCCTTATATTATAAGTGTTATAAAGTTTAATCTTACTTAACTTTATTATTAGGATTTTAAAGTTTAGGGACCCTGTTATAAAAGTTACTTATAACTAAGTCCTTATAGTGGTTAACAGATTAATAAAATAGGTTTACTTTCTATTAACTTTAAAGGATATAATAATGGAGTAACTTACTTATATCTTTAAAAAAGAGGTGGTTTTATAACACCTTTAGCTAGAGAGTATTGTTACAGATTAAGATAAGTTAATTGTGTTAAAGTTTTAATAGGGACTGATGTAAAGAATAAGTGTAAAGAGTAAGCTTTTAACAGCATTTTATTTATAAACGAATAGTTAAACGGAATAAGTTAACTAGATACTTATAACGTATCTTTAAGCTTATATTAACTTTAAATAAGATAATTAGTTTAAACTGTTACTAACAGCATAGATAGCTTATAATATAACATTAGTTAAGTTAACAGGTGTGTTACTATTCTTCACTAACTACAGTAAGGAGCTTAAGCTCCGTTAAAGCCTACTTACTAATACCCTTTAAGTTATAATCTATGTAAACCAGATGTAAGAACTATATAATTACCTGTAAGTTAAATTTAAGTTCACACACGAACGAATAAAGAAGTTTACTAATAAATACTAAATTAAGTAACTAATACTTAAAAAAGGACTTTATTATAATAGCAAACGAGTTAAGGGACAGACTCTTTAGGAGGGGGATTACGTTTACCTTTTTTTATAAAACCTGTATTTAAAACGACTTAGTAAGAAGTTTAACTTTAAAAGATATAGACTGTTTTAAATTAAGAAAAAAGTCACCACCTTTAATTATAAATTAGATTTACCCGTTAGTATAAAGGTGTAAACTAAGGTTTTTCACATTTTACTTTTAGAACCCGCTTTAAAGGGAGTTCCTTTAGAAAAGAAGATTAAGATTAACATTAATAAGGATAAGTATAACGTTAAGGAAGTTATGGATTTACAGAAGGGAAAGAACACGTTTAAATATCTTATTAAGTGGTTAGATTACGGCCCTGAAAATAACTTATAAGAGCCTGTTAAAAATCTTAAATGCCTAGACTTGATTGTGGAGTTCTATTAAAAGAATCTAGACTGACTAAAACCACTTATAAAGAAAGAGCGGGAAGTGAAGGTTAAACTAGTTAATATAACCTTAAAGAGGTAAATTAACCAGTTTACTTTAAAAACTAAGAAATAAGATAAAACCTGACATTTAAATTACTATACTGAAGAGTAAGATTATTATAAGACTTAAAGCTTAAGAAGTGGTAGGAAACTCCTTAGTAAGTACGGGAGGACATTTAATAAGACCCTTAACTATAAGTTATAAGGACCTTAGACCTAATAAGGAGGCTGGGCCTTTAGAGCCAGTAAGCTTTATATAAACCAGTTATATAGTAATACGTGGTAGAAAAGTGTGTTTACGTGATAAGTGTTTATCGAGAATAGAAGTTAGCATATAGTGAAAACCAGTCAGCATTAATAAGTAAAAAAGTGCCACTTTAAAACCTCTAACCCTAGGGAGGGTGAGGATTTAAAGTAATAGAAGACCCTTATGGGAGTTAAACCTGCAACCTCTTACTTATATCCTTAATTATAACTACTTAACGTAACCGTTATAATTAATAATAATATAATGTAAGCGTGTTACTATTATATTAAAGAGCCGTTTTATTTATTAAAAGGAAGGAACGATATACCAGGTTAAGAAGAGGTTACTAGCTGCAGTAACCCCCTAAAAAGGGAACTATATGTTGGTTCCGCCAGAAAGTTCCCCTAGTTAAACTCTAGAACTAGGGCAGTCGCTTCCTAAGCCTTACGCTCCTCCTCTGCTATAATATTAAACTTATAGTTAAAAAGTTTATCTACCTGATATACCAGTCCCTTCTATTAGTCCTTAAAATACAAAAGCTTAAAAGCCGTGTCACAGAGAAGGAGAGTGGTTTCACACTCCTTAGCGTTAAGGCGCTTTTTTTTATCCAGGACCTTATAGAGAACGGATAAGTTATTCCTGTGGACGTTATAAGATAAGTATATAATCTTACCAGCTGTTATATAATAGCTGCACGATTTACTTTTACTAGCCACCTTACAGTTTAGAAGGCTTAGACGGTAACAGTAATTACACTTTACAGGTATAATAACCTTAAAGGTAAGGATAAACTTAACGTTAATGATGTAACGTTTAGTTGATAAAAGCGCTGTGTTTCTCCTGTTTTTAGCTACCTAGTTAAACGATATAGCGGCTGGTGAAAAAAGGAGGGGATGTATAAGTAATTTTTTATGGAAAAAGAATGTTAAAAAGGGGGAATCGTGTGACGACCCTGTAGGCTGTCACTTAGGCCGGGGCAGCCTAACGAATTCCCTGTAAAAGGAATAGTGTAAGAAAGACAGTACGCACGGTATTACGTACTGGGCCAGGGGTGTAAAGACCTGAAGCCCTTACGATTAATTACTAAGTGATTACTCTAATCTCGCTAAAAGCATAGTGATTACAGTAAGTAAAGGCATTCTAATCACCCTAATCACTTCTTATGTTAAGTAAGCATAGTAATTAAAGTATAAGGTACCTTTTAAATAGCTAGTATAGATAGTTATAGTTATACCTATAACCACTATAAGGGACTCTGGTTCCTTACACTAGTATTTAATTATTTATTTATGTCCTACTGTTCAGACTCACCTCTGCGCATTATAGTGACAGCGACCTACAGTGACATTAAACCCCCCGTCTAGGAGTGCTAGCTTAATAAGCCGTCTTCGGAACGCCCCTTACCTGTTAGTGTCCTGCCATACGTTCTGTCTTAACCCGCGCCAGTCCTCTTAAGGCCTGTGTCGGGTGCAGGTCGTAATAAAGAAGCGACAGTGCCATAATCCTGGACAGTCCTGAATTTTAGCTTAGGATATACCAGCACATGCCCTGGGATAGTACATAATACTCTAGTTCGGAATTTAGGATGGAACATAATACCCCAGCTCTAAATTTGGGATGGTACATAATGATGTGTTGGAAGCGCGGCACTTTGGATTCTGTGGAATTGAAGGGGTTGTAACTGCGTGATTCTATTGCTTGTGTTCACTCTGTTCCTCTAGCTCTGGCTGGAAGCCAGAGGCTTCTTTATAGACTATTCTGCAGGATTCAGGCTTCGTCACTCTGGTGGCTGAGGCTCACTGGCGTACTGGCAGTGCCAGGTATCCAGTTAGCTCCGCTGACTAGATGCCCAGGGCCTCTGAACCCCCTTCTTTCTGACAATACCAAGGGCCTCGATATCTTAGTTGTTACGATCTGGAGGATCCTCAAATCAGCAGGGTTTAACAAAACGAAGCTAACGAGCAAGCCTGGATTAACGAAGAAGATGAAAGAGGAACGATTAAAATGGTGTCTTAATCATAAAAATTAAACTTTAAAGGATTACAAACGTGTTATTTAATCTGATGAAACTTCTGTTATATTACTTTATCGCCAGGGAGAATATCGTATTTGGAGGAAAGCTAATAAGCGTTTTTGTAAAAGCTGTATTTATAAACGATGGAAAGGATATTCAGAGTTTATGTTTTAGGGCTGTTTTTCGTACAATTAAAAAGGGCCTTACCATTACTAGCTTCCAGAAACGAAGGCTGAGAAGGAATAAGCTGAGAAAGATCTCGAGGAATAAAATAAAGAGCTGGAGCTAATATTACATAAGGAGTGGGAGTTGAATACATTAATGAGAAGGCTTAGTTTAGTTACGAAACGAGGCAGAAACTATAATGGCAATGGAATAAAACGAACGGCAAACTCGTACGAGAATCGAAAGGGGGCATCGACTAGTATCGCTATCAAACTAAGATCCTTATACCAAAGCTTATTCCTTTCGCAAAAAGCTATAGGCCAAATACGCTTGTTTAGGAGGATAAGGCTGGCACACACGCTTATCACACTTAACAGCGTATATACGATATCTACTAAGTCCGCCGCCTCCTTTAGCCAGGTAATTCCCCTGATCTCAATATGATAGAACCTTATTAGTTCTAAATAAAGAGAGAAACAACTAAAAAGGGAGCCCCAAAGAGCAGGGATGAGGCTATTCGAGCATAGGAGCATTACTGGAACGAAAACCTCACGCAGGAGCGTATTCAGGCCTAGATTGAAAGGATTATTGAGTATATACAAGAGGTAATAAGGTGTGAAGGAGGCAACAAGTATTAAGAGGGCAGGAAAAAAATAAAGAGCTAGGGGGGCCAAGATGACTAGGGGTTGTATGTATTTAAAGAGGATGGCTGGCTTAGCATTGCGCAGAACTTTTAAAAGGCACCTCCGTACAGCCACAACTATAGAACAGAGTACTTTACGTATCCTGCAGTTATTCCTAGGTTTAGGGTTGCGTACCCTGTACTCTGAAAAATATTATTCCACTTCTGGAACATCCGGAATAGATTGCAAAATAATCAAGAAGTTGTGTAAACCTTCATTTAAGGTTTTGTATAGCCGAAACGTGGCCCAAATAAGGTTTGAATAAGCCGAGGCTGTTCGGAATGAAAAATAAAGTATAAAACGTATCCAAAACTCTATTTAATATCAGGTTATCTATTATATAATAATGTGTAATAAGGTTATCTTATCACCTTATCGGTTCTAATCCGTAACGTAGCCTCGCGTGGCTACCGGCCGTAACGGCTATAACGGTTATTTGGAGCCTTAATTATCGAACCTTGTTCGAGTGGAATATGGAAGCCTGGAGCCGGAAATTAGATATATAAAGGGGTCGCCCCCTCAGGAGAGAGGTATTCCAATCTTCATCTTCAACATCATCAATTCAACTTAGATTCCTACCATCTCGGAGTATCCAATCCTCCATTCAATTTTCCACAGCTTGGTTGTCTTTGATTGTCTATATCTTCCCTTCAGCCCTCATAACAACTGTTGGAATATGGAAAAAATTATTCCTTCCATACAGCCTCGCATTAACTATCAAGCTACCTTATTCCACAAGCTCTGCACACACTCTAGTTGCTTACTAGTGGTTTACCCTGTAGACTATTACAACACCGTGTGAAAGGCCCTGGAATCCCAATCATTAGATAAGGTTCGCGCTTATATTAACAAAGCCTTCTGTTAAACTTCAGGAACCTATAAAGCTGTAGTATAGCGTTATGGCATAGAGGAAGAAGTGCGTACTAGTCTAAGCTGTACTACTGTGCCTACGGCACCGTAGGAAACACATAAAGGCTTGAATTACAGGGCAGTGCCACTGTAAATAAGAGTGTCACAGCGAATATTAACGCTGGAAATAAGAGGATCCGGAACGCAGTGCCTTATGTAATGACTGGAAAAGAGTAGAGTTACTTGCTTAGAGAAGACTACATATAGGAGAGTTTAGGGCCTATTATGGGCTGTGGGAAGCTCTGGAAGAATTCCAGAGCCTTCTATTACTAATACAGTTCTGGAAGACTCTGTAGGACTTGCCCTACAGTGAGTTAGAGCAGTGGAGCTGTAGCTGCAGGGTACGCAGCAGTAGAGGGCAACTGCTTATAGCAGTTGCCTATAGGGCAGCTGGGGCTAAAATTTAACAATTTTTAAGTAGCTCCGTTTGGGACCAAGGATTAACGTACCGGGGAGTGGTCTTAGATAGATAGTTTAGTATAAGTAAGACTGATAAGAAGCACTCTGTAAGGGACTTAATTCCTTATGTAAGTAATTAAGTTCACTGTCTACTATCCTCTTTAAAGCTCTTAGTTAGAGCAACTTAAGTACATGAACTACTTTATCTAAGGGCTTGTATAACTTCTAATCTCAATTACACTACTATAAGTGTCCTGCCTTATACCTTATACCTTAAGTTATAACACTAAAGTTAGAGAATAGGTTTATAAGGGAAAGAGGTCTGGCTGTAAGTTAAAATTAACAGAGATAATTTAATTACACAGTTGTAACTGCTTTTAATTTAATAAAGTCTAGAGTGTAGTATTTCTAATAATACTCTTTATCTTCTAATAATGCTTACTGGTAAAGGCATCTTCTAAATATCCCTAGTATTAACAATTAGTAATAGATATAAGTATTCCTAAGTAGAAGGCTTGACAAATCATCCATAAAGTTCTGGGTGGTGCCTATTATAAGAGTGGATGTCTTAATTCTGGGCTCTGTCATGGCGCTGATCTAACATTCACTCTGGTGGAGCACGATGGCCCGTGCGCTGCGTGACCCGTGCGCTGCAGCCAGCGCAACCTTCTTCGTTGCCCTGGCTTCCCCACCTTCGCGATTCTTCTTCTTCTTCACGATTGCTATTTTAGCATTGGCAATACAGTAGTTAAACCCTTCACTCTCCTATTCTCCTTGCCATAATAGTGGATAAGTTATAGATTCTCTACAGGGGAGATAAGAGGCGTAATCTTTCGCTGATCTGGCAAAAGGGTATATAGGCAGCATTGGAGCGATATTTCTAGCCTGTTGTGAAGAGTATGGAGACTTTAAGGTCAGCCAGGGAGATAGCAACAAGATATTAGTTCTAAGAATCAATACGTACCCTTATCTTTCTAAGTATATTTCGGCGTCTATGCAGTTTTAATGGAATGGGATGAGGGTTTGGCTTACTTTGTAAGTCCCTCCTAAGACTTATAATTAGGGTATAAAATCCAGGTAACCTTGCTTACTTAAGTTCAGTATTAATTAAAGATCCAAGACAGAAATTAAAACTTCCATTCTAAGAGAAATGACCTATACTGTACTGACACGTATTATAAGGGCTTAACTAATATGACGAAGAGCCCTTATAGTAGTCTGTACCGTTCCAGAGGAAGGTTAAAGAAGCTGGACACTAACTCAAGTTATCCTTACACTCTTCATTGGAAGCCTTAGCATATCGGGCTATAGATAACCTGTTGGATTATCCATATGCCAGAGGCCAGTGGTTCTGCCTCCTGACTATAGTGAGCGTGCGCAGTGCAGAGATTTCCGGAGCAATTGGCAAGTGGCAGACATTGACCAGAACAACACAATACACAGTCTTTGGCTAATTAATAATTAATGTGGTAAATCCGACATAACCTAATCCTTATAGTAGCTATTACTTATTATATATCGAGTTGCCCCCTTATGCTGGACGCGTACGTACCTCGTCGTCGCGGTTTGGTTAACCTTTATACGGTTACTTACAGTGTCCTCTCGTGCGCTGCTAGCGTATATCTTGAAGAGAGCTTTAAAGAAGATGTCGTCTGGTGGGTTCTTAGTTTTGGAGCTAAGTCGCCTGCCATCTAAGTCGAAACTGCAGGCGAAAACCTAAGAAGCAAAAGAAGAAGCCCCCGCTCATCAAATTCACTAAATCCAGAGTGCAGTGTTTCTGGCACGTGGAGTGCAGAGGCTAACTTAAGTCTCAGCAGTCAGGTAAAATGTAAAGGCGAAACTGTTCATTTTCAAGAATGGGGTCCCATTTTGAACATCTTTAATTATATATGGGACCGATTCTGGGCCACCGGCTAGAATTGAAGCAATTCAGCATGCTGTGGCGCAGCCTGCCCAAAATGGTAATCAGGGTGAGCAATGTCACGTCGGCGAGGCACGAAAATGGAAATGTTATGAGCCCAGATTTGTCTCACAAAACAATAGTTTTATACCCAGAATTCCTAAGCAACGTCAAAACCAAAATGGTGTAACATCCTGGGCCAGCAGCCGACCGAGCAATAAACTCCGGCTAGCACTTCCCGATCTTGAGCATAGAACAAATGGTTAGTCAAGATTAGTAGCCTCTCCGTCTCACCTGTACCTCAGGCTTGCGAATGCCAATGCGGAACCGTGACATGCGGCTCATCCTGTTGATGACAGTCGACGGCATGCGTAGCACTGTCTCTCGATAGAAGGTCTGTGAGGGGAAGTCGTAGGAACAACCAATGGCACGCTGCATGCCACCCTCGGATGCACAGAGAAAGAAGCATGTCGGTGGCCGGGTCGCCTCGAATAACGTCACTTCCATGGAATACGTATCGATAAGAGTGAAGATCTGTTGTTTTGTCCTGTCAGCCTCCCTGGCGGGACTTTGGGCGCTCCCGAGGTCATCTGTGGAGATACTCACCCTCTTGGATCCCGGCATCGCCACCTTGGCCAGCTGCACCTTCTCCATCACCAGAGGGTCTCGCAATGGGTCCACTCCGACCAGCTCTCCGTGGTTGTTAAGATACGACCGACTGAGAGGCGACCCGCTGGTAGACCACGACATCCTGCCATAGGCGCAACCGAACAGCGTCCTCTCGGCCGTGGCCGGACTCATGTATCCCTCGACTCCGAACAGCGCCGCCTCGACGTTGCGGAACTTGCCGCCCAAGTGCAGGCGAATCAACCATGGCGTACAAAAGAAAATGATGACGCCGATGGCCACGAGAATGAGTCCGGTCATGTTTCTAGTTAGTGAAAGGAAACACCCAGCTCCTATGATGAGGCCGTTGAAACGCATCAAGAGGACGGCAAACCGCCGGCGCCGGGAGCTAAACTTGGTGTAGCCCACAGGATAAAAGGACTTCCAGCGGACGCTAGCACCGAACGAGCCGTCGAGGATGACGCTGTCGTTGTCACAGACACCGGCCACCTGCACGTAGGGCGCCACGTCCCAAGCCAAGCAGCCATAGGCATCGGCCATGTAGTGCCAGGCCGCCTCCTCGCCGGCCGGGGGCAGCATGCAGAGGTAGCGCTCTAGGAGGCAATCTGAGTCGTTGGCGAGGGAGAGGCGAGAGAAAGCTTGAAAGGGCGAATCGGTCTTGTCCACCTCGGGACGCAGCCGCAAGAGGCCCATGAGCGCATAGGCCTGGTCTCCGGGGAGGTACTGCGTCGCGGCGCGGCGGTACAGACAGCGCAGGCCGAGCACGGCCAGCTCCAGCCGGCTGAGGACGCAGGTGCCGAGGTAATGGTCGATCAGCTGCCGGGCCTCGGCGGCGTCGCCCCAGACCTGGCCGGCGAACTGGCTCTTGTAGATCCAGACCGGCTCCTTCTCCTTGTGCTCGTCGCCACGGAGATAGACGGCAATCCTGTCGCCAGGTGACAAGAGCACCTCGGGAAAAGTCCACATCCGCTGCCCCCATTGAGCGAGGAGCGTGCTGATGCCGATTCCCGTCGTCGCCGTCGTCGTCGTTGTCGTCGGGCAACCGAGAGCAATGACCACGGCTTCGGCTCCGCGGACAACGTCGGCGATGCGGTACACATCCGACTCCAGCTCTTTGTCGTCGCACATGCAACTGCATGCGACCCAGTAGGCCTGAACACCAGCCTTTCGGGCCGCCGTCTCGGCAATGCGGTGCAGCGCATCGAGGTCCGCCGCGCTCGAGTGGCTGAACTGCTCGGTGGCATAGGCCACGAAGAGATACCTCAGACTGGGCGGATTGCGTCCGGCTTTCACCTCGCTGGCTTCCCACTCGTCGACGGACCAGACATCGGCTCCTCCCTGCGCAGAGTCTTTGAGGAAGCAAAGATGGCGAGGTTTGAGGGCGCGGTAGACATATTGCTGTCTGCTGTATCTCTGCAGTATCCCGCCTCGCGTGTTCTCCAACGGGTTATTCCACACCTTTGCATCGCCAAAGTACTTGTATAGAACGGGTGCGTAGTAGCCCTCATGGATCCATCTCCCTTTTGCCCGGGGGGCTGAAAACGGCTGTTGCGCAAGGGAAGTCAGTCGATTGTCCTCTCCAGTTTCTCGGTGTCCTTATGGGTGGAACGGGTTGAGTGAGACGTACAATAAACAAGGAGCCAATCATGTACACAACCGCCTTGCACAGCTCGAGCGAGTAAGAGCCACAATCGCGAGTGGCGCTCCCGTCAATCACCCAAGACTCCAACCGGACCGAGTAGGGGGCCATCTTGCGCACGTAGGTGCGGCGCCAGGTCGATTCGTTCCTCCCGGCCATCGCCATGTTCCAGATGTCATCGTTCGCCGCGACGATGAGCTTCCGGAGCCGGCCGTCCAGATGGTGGAGGTAGCGATCCGTGAGGGGCTTCCTTGTCGTCCGCCTGTCGACGTCTCGGTGTCGGAAGACGATGGGAGCCGCGCTCACGACGCCCGGCCCCGGCAGCGGCACGTAGTCCCACCTCGACTCCAGGTAGTGGCGCGGCCTTCTATTGCGGCATGAGAGCGCGGCGCAGCAGCGGTTGCAGTTTCCCGCGAGGTGCTTTGGGAGTTCACGTTTCTCTTTCTGTCATCAAGAAACCTGTCAGAATTCGGTTTCCCCCGTCCGTGATGCCAGCCGAGATGGTGCACATACGGTGTAATCTGGTGGTATGGTGTGGGCCGGCATGCGGGCGCTCTGACCCTGGTTCTGATGGCCACCCGTCAGGGCAGGGGTGGAATGGGCCGTACTAGACGAGCTCTAGTTCAAGGTCAGGTTCTCTTTCGCGGCGGAAGGAAGGGGGAAGGGCCACGGACTCCGGCAGCTTCCAGGTCAGGCTGGGGACCCAAGACAGGAAGATATACTGGCTGGGAGTGTGTTGGGGAGGGCAACGAAGCCATTGGTATGGCCGGCTGACTAGAGACGCCAGCTTCCGATACAAGAGGAACAGGTCTTGATGAATCGGGTGGGCGAGGGCCATAACCGGGAGGTCGAGCCGGATGGAGAGGCTGTGAGGTCTCGTCGGTCTGTGTCCCAATCTAGCGGAGAGAGGGAAGGAGGGTCAGCAGGTTGATACCATACTGCTCAAGGGTTGCACTCACAGGTTGGGCTTGTCCGGGAATGTATGCCCCTCCATGCTGGTTTCTCTGAAGTGGCATCATGTTGGACTGAGGTGATCAGAACTCAAGTGAAATCGTTTTCGTGGCGCGAGCGAAACTTTTTGCACGACAAAGACCATTGCACCGAAAGATACAAAGATGAATTTATTAAATAGGTTCATATCCGATCGCCCAAACACATGCCGCGACAAAACGCGTCTTGATGCTGGTATCGGCCGCGCCGATAATCATTGACATAACAAAGCGCGTGTGTGGTCAGTTCTCGTGGTCTTCAGCCGCGTTGATCCCTATGGCTTGCAGCGTGATATCGAAAAACAGAAAGTGGCTGCATAAAAGAAAGCCAAGAAATTTAACTATTAACTAATGCGGATGCAGGCGCGAGAAGATGAGATGTTGTTCCAACTTTCTCGCCCAGAGCCTTGCGATGCCAAGATGCGGCTGCGTATGGAGGCGCATGAGTCGGAGATGATCACAGCAGGAGATGCCTCATAGCGGCTACCAAGAACCCAGGACCTGGAGAATGAGGGAGGGCCACAGTCGGGGAAATCCGGTTAAGGAGCTTGCCAGAGCCCCAGGTTGCAATAGTCGGCCTTTTCTCCAGGAATGCACACCTGTCGGGTGGGATCCCCCAAAAAGGGGCCAACCCGCCACTCTGGGTCCGGCAGTTCCAGCCAAGTCCGTTTTAGTGTAAGCTCACAAAACAGTGGCTTCCGTTCCCTCTCCATTTAGAAAATGTCTTGGACGTTGGGCTAGGATTTATTTTTGGAGTCTGAGCTTGAAGCGGATATTTGGGGACAAACGACTAGTGAGTATGATTATGCGCTAGTTGAACACCCCCCTCCCCCCATTACCCACCCCAGGCTTCAAGCTCGGCTAACTTTATACAAGATCAACCCAACGGGGCATGGATCAAAGGTGTAAGAGATGCTGCCTACCTCGAGTCTCCGTCCACGGGGCTTCGAATTACGTAAGTTATTCATCCACCAAAAT
>Ga0247770_1000905_pt1 | contig 26713 bp, 25 predicted proteins | sample UWRJL136409B6_FD_179943 | JGI IMG/M metagenome (GOLD analysis project Ga0247770, IMG submission 179943) | Plant litter microbial communities from Arlington Agricultural Research Station in Wisconsin, United States - UWRJ-L136-409B-6 | ecosystem: Environmental > Terrestrial > Plant litter >... | reverse complement strand
AACTCGAGGGTGTGCGGAACATTGTCGCTGCTTGTGAGGAGGAGGGAGTTGACGCAACAATCATAGTTCAGCTGATGGAACTGATGAAGAGAGTGGTCGACGAACACGGCGGCGATGCAGGAGTCACCGGGGTTGGGAAGCTGTTACTCAGGAATGTCGAATAAGTGCTGAAATGACATCGCCAATAGGTAGAGAGAGGAGGATTTAGCCCTATTCAGTTGAGAAGAAAATTTCTATTCACACCGTTGCCACCATCATCGATTTGTCCGGATACCGTGGTTCGGCACCAAGTGGAAATAGGTAATACGTCAGAGAAACTCTTGAACACCTGAGACCAAAACAGTAAGGCCTGTATCATTACACGAGAGGCCTTATAAACATTGTTATAGGTCTTCTTAGTATTGTTAGAGGTCTTACTGGGGTTATGAGAGACCTTATTTGCATCGCGAAAGGCCTTACTTACATTATTAAAGCCCTGAATTGCATTATAATAGGCCGTTAGAGAATACAGGAAGTCCTCTTCTAAATGCAATAAAGCGTGGAAACATACCTAACCATATGTAACCTCTCGTATTGACGGCGTCTTGAAATATAGTGATCAACGTCTGTGTGTCTTTTTCTTTTGCATTAAACAAGAGCTTTTCGAGAGCCGGTTTCGCCCATGTTACAGCGCACTACTCCACATAGGCTTGCCTGAGGCAATCAATCTACTTGCGATGGTAACTGGCACGCACACCGGTTTCTTATTTATCCAAGTAATCTGCGGTCGTCAAGGGACGTGAATTAAGCGATAGAGTGTCCTAGAATCCGTCTGGCAAGAATGAGATCTATACAACCTTTAGCCTCATCTTCTTCGTCTCTGGAAGCTCCATGTTCATCCAGATAGACTCCTGCCATATTGAATACCCTACCCGGCGGTATGTGGGCTCGTTGCCTAATTCAACAAGTACAAGACAGTGCAGATCCTTTCGGTCCCCTTGCACATGAACTTTCCCGGCTGCTACTTCCGCAAACCAAATCGACGAGGTATTCTCAAGACTCTCGTCAAGAATTACCGGAGTCGTTAGGCGGTCAACTGGCCAGGTGCGAGGGGAGGAAGCATCCGCCGCTTGCGTCGGCGGCCAGTCAACAATAGCGAACGCATTGTCCCCAACTTTGCGCCCGGCCCGGAGATGCGTCTCCACAACGAGCTCAGCGCTGGCCCTCGTAGCCGTCTCGAATTTTTTTAGTTCGAGAATCCTGATTCGGCACTCCAGCTGGCATAGCCAATGGCCTGGCCATGACACTTCACCAGGCGTGGAAGCCCAGGACCACGAAGGAGCGATGTCAAGCCTCTGGTGCCCGATTTTTTTCCGGCCTGAGGACCACAGCAGTCCCATCGTGATCGACCTATGCGAGTCAATCCACAAGCCTGCAAAGTAATCCCTAGAGACAATTGGCGCCGCCGCATTTGCAATCCCCTTGATGGCTATAAGTTTGTCCGTCTGGAACGTCATGGATCTCTCGGTATACTCTTGGACGATATCTCCCCAGTCGATGAGAAATCTGTCTTCAGGGAGGAAACAACCTTCTTTGTGGTAACCTATATTTCTGGAGAGACGAGCCCGGGCTGGAGCCGAGCCGGCAGGGAAGATCCAGTTCTGCTGGAGCTCGGCAACAGTTGCGTCGGTGGACCGAGGATCGCCTGCCATCCTTACGATATTAGAAATCTTGTCCCCGCTGATGAAGCCTTCGATCCGTTTCGCAAGGGGGGCACGCTCGTCGAAGAGTGCCTCTTGGCATCGCCAAAAGATGCGATCTCGGGCATACGTCAAGATCCGTGGCGACAACACTTGCTCTTGGAGGACCCAAGCCCGGCTGTAGAGTGGGAACGGCTTGAACGAATCTGACAAACCGGACCTCTTCAGCTCCGAAGACATGCTGTTCGTAAAAGCATATACGGTCTGTAAAGAGCCGTTCAGGCCGCGGATCACAAGTTCGCAGGGCTGGTTTCTGAGCCTATCCCGGTCTCGAAACAGACCGTCTTCGCCACTGCTTGCATCGGCGGCCGCGATCGTCAACAGCGAGAGCTTGTAATATTGGTGCATCAAGGCAGCTTCCGCTTCCCAATCCTTCGTGTCGTCCTGGATGATGCATAGGGAATCGATCCATATGTATCGGAAGCCTAGCATGCGCGTGACCTGAACAGCTTCACGAAATGTTCGCGGCAAGTCGGAGACCTTGACCTGGAGACGATGGCTTTGAATATTTGCTGTTGTCGTGCGAATGGGTTGTCCGCCGCCCCAGCAGTGACTCAGCGTGAGGTACTTGCCAGTCAGACCCGAAGTTTCGAGTAGATACGGTTCAGCCGAGGCACCACATGGGCCGACGTCGATAACCCTACTTGGCAAAGGTGGATGTTCGTTTGAAGCCGCCTGCCTGCATAGTTGGTGATTCTCTAAGCACTCGTGCAACCATGTCGACGCAAGTTGGGAGGCGACGTCAGAGCCGGTATTCGTGTCATGTGACGTTTCGTGGAACTGAGCGGCTAGTTGCAGTCGGGCTTACTCATGTATTAGGGAAAAGGGAGTCTGGGTGGATGAAGAGCGAGAATACTCACGGGGTAGCTCCAGACTCTCAAATATGACGGCGATGACGAGCGAGTCACCCTTGGCTTGTGGATCTCCGCCCGCTCTTGGGTTGGTGGCCACGAAGGATACCTCCATGCCAGTATTACGTCTCGATTTAATCATCACAGCGCACGATTCGCTGGTCGCCTTCTCCCGCTTCTCCTCGAAGCCTCGGTGGATGATTTGGCAGAGACGGCATCCCGAGTCGGCACTTTGGTGGAGCTCCACGAAAGTCTCGTGATGGAGGAAGTCTTTGTCTTGATGTGGATCGACGAGACCGCACAAGTCGTGGCACTTAATACACAGCATGGCGGTACGATTAAGATTGGGCGGATAACTTCACATCACGCTGACCCATAGTATCTGGAAGGACGCGTCTAGGTAGAATGTTACCCCGCATGGGACGTATGATGTGCCTTGTGTCCTGGCCTTAGTTTTCAGGCAGTCGTGCAGGCCTCTTCGTTTGACATGGTTGATTGGACTGCAGCGCAGCAACCTCGACTTTGCTTGACAAAATTTGTCAGGGCGTTTTCTTAACGCCTCATTAACGGGAGGGCAGAGGCCTTTTTCCCTTACTGAACCCCATTTTCGTTTTCATCTGAAGCTGATTCGTACGGAAGGAAATTTGTCTGATACATTTGAGCAAACGCGAGATTCGGAAGTTCTGGGAGTCGGGTCCCGAACAAAGCCTTTCCCCGATATTTCAGTGAACGCGGCGTTGCGGCTAAAAATGGCAAGACAGCAGCAACCCTGAGGGGTAGCCTGTGGAGGTTATCCTCTCACCGTCTCCACCACGGCGTTAGGATCAGGGGCGCTCCAAAACCTGGGGCATTCTCTGAGGGCAACCTACCGTCACTTACATCGTATGGCAATCATAGTGCATCGCATGCACATGATATGGGTATCATAGAGCTCTCTCCAGTTCTTCGGTCCCTTGCACGAAGTTCACGAATCAGACGCACAATACCCTAGACGAACTGACTCGGCACGGCCAAATGCAGCCAAGTCAACGCCACCAGCGTTCCCTAGAAGCCAACCAGAGCCCCATATCCGACACTAAGGACGCCCATTAACGCAAGCATGATGCTGCCGGTATGGGTACTTTGCTCTCTCTTCCCCATGGTCCCGGGGTGCGGGGGCGAGAATGCTGTTGATCAACCCTGAAGGACACTTGCACGAGTCTGATGCCCAACTTTGATTGCCTGTGGATGGGTGTCTTGCGGGAGGTGGTTCATTGTTGCCCAATTCATTTCCAGGACAAATGTTCATAAGCAAGAAACAAGCCGGTCAACGAAAAAGCCAAAAGCTCCACTACGAGCCAAATTATTCTCGACACGGTCCGCAAGTCGGTATCCCCGTCCATTCGGTCGTAGCACATCATCTCAAACACGCCTTGATAGTGGATATTTCGCCACCGTCAAACGAGCGTCATACAGAGGGCAGAAGCAATGGCTAGGCCCCATGCACACGCCTGTCGATGGTGACAGCCCGGGCGGTACAGAGGCCACGTCAAGGCAACGACAGACCATGTGACAATTGACGACAGACGTGCAAAATGTCCGATCTAGGCAGAGTTTTCCTCAGCCACCGATACAAATGCAGCTATCATAACGGCAAGATTGAAAAGGAGTGCTGTGTCCCAGAAGAGGCCGAGGCTGGTGTGCAAGGCCGCCCAGATAGACTTAGCAGACTTGTTGACGTCAATGGTAGGGCCGACGACCCGCTGTCGGTGTAGGATGTACTGGGATCCTATAGCAAGGACGAAGACTGTGACAAGGGAGACTTCCACAATGTAGGAAGTGAAGACCTGGTTGGATGTTCGAAAGAGTTAGATCTTTATGGATTTAAGCCTTGAGAACTGGACGAAAAGTTTAACCCTAATTCCTTTTTTTTAAAGATAATAAAAACGATTAACTGCCACTGGCTCACGCCATGGTGGGCAATTCCATTTCCGCCCAATCCAAGCGAGGTATATCGAGGCTGTAAATCACTTCCCCAACGTAACCAGATAGCTGATCGCCCCACACCTCTGTGAGCTATTTACACGGCTAATATTCCCTAATAGTAGAAAATGTTATTTGATAACCAGATAAAATTATGGATTGGTGACATTGCCGCTGTTATCAGCGACTTCATCGACGGCCTAGCGATGGCTTACACCTCTACGTTCCATCGAAAGGCAACTTTAGTTGGGAGAGGTGTGAAAACGGGCCACTTGTGGGGTCACCCTAGCTCAGGGAAAGATCAGGGACAGCTCAAGGTGAATCAGAGAAAGCTCATCGTGGCTCAGGACTGCGAACGGAAATGGCAATTTCGCATATCCAGATTCGTCTCATACAACCAGGCCGTTTTGTGAGACGAATCTGGGCACACGAAATTGCCTTTTTATACCTCGCCCACGTGACATTACTCCCTAAGAGTTAGGCCCAAGGACACGCCACAGAGCAGATAGGAAAGATAGAGGGAGTGCGATATCAGGAGTGATGCAAACTGGGGGACAAGAAGCTCCACAGCCAGTTTGAAGCAGAACATTTAATACAACGCTTGGCTCCTAGAGGGCCGTCAGTCAGCTGGTAGACAGCGTAAACTGCTTTTGCACGCCTTACCGGTTGTTGCCATCACAAAGATCCGCAACCATGACAACATGAAGCGTGATGGCTATAAAAGGTCCGCCTCCTAAGAGCCGAGGGGCGAAAATGAGCATGACCAATTCCGTCGGAAGAAAGGCCTGCAAGCTGCCTGCTTATCGGATCAGAGTTCGGGGATTTACCCGAGGGCAGCAACAATTAGAGACGGGATTGGCCTACAAGCAATGTAGATGAGGAGAAGCCCTAAGAACACGCCCCCCGATCGATGCATATAGCGCTGGCAAACCGTGTTTTCGAGCAATCGGATCGTGGTTGGGAATTGGATGGTTTGTTCGATTTCGTAGAGCAGAAACATGAGGGCTATCCAGGAAAACGGGGACAGTTGGGGAGCCATGCTCTCGGCTTCGGCTGGTGGTGGATGGGTTGGCAACGGGATTGGAATTGCGGAGGGCGGTGGTTGTGTAGTTTATCTTGGGTTTCATCTAGTCCATGATCAAGGGGCTCGACCTACTCGACACCTTTATTTACTCGTCCTTTCAATTCCTCTGCCTGCAAAATATAAAGTTCTCTCTTGCGTGAAAGCCAGCCTATTCCTGAGAGTCAAGACCCCGTACAATAGCAATATGTGCATGTCTCAATTCCTCGTACGGAGGCGTGGAGAAGGAATGAGATGCAATGGTAACATCCAAGCCGGGCTTCATGGCGCCGGTCTCCCTCTTGACTCCGCCGTCCGCAAATTGGTTGCTGGCGACGGCCATTTCCAACTCTAGGAGAGCTGCACCCAAGTCACTAGTTGCGGACCAAAATGACGACTTTAGGCGGATGTAGTTAAAGTAGGCGGTTGTGCCATACGGAGAATCGGATATGGTAACGCAGAGAAACAGACACTTGCAGAAGCCCCCCCAACCGCGGAGCTGCACTATGACTCCCGTGGAGATCCTGTGGCATCGTGAGTCCCGGATGGTGGCCCTGGCGGGGGGCAGGGCGGGATCGGAATGGTAAGGGCTTCGTGGGAGGACGACGCTCTGCCCTTCCCTGAGACTTCCCATCGGAAACGTGTTGATGCCGCACAGTTCGTCACGGCCACCGAATGTAAGGAGGAAGCCGGACCGCGAGTCCAGGCCTTTACATGTCTGTCGGAACGAATCCTGGGCCGCCTTTGGGAGAGGTCTTGCTCGAATAAATAGCTCGCCGGGACAAGAATCGTCTCTGCTTCGTCGGCTGAGAGGGATTGGAGGGAGCGGGGCGCTCCGTCTTCTGAACGAACGGGTCGCCATGTCCCCACTGAGGGATATTCCAACGTCATCTTTTCCCATTCTCACATTCAGCACCCCGATGAAGTGGTTCCACGTCCGCAGTAACGGAAGGGTGATGGAGATGCCGACGTTGGTTACAGAGCACGGCGACAGAGGTGCGAGGTCGGGCTCGTGTGGCAACCTAGCCGTTCGCTTCTCGCAGGCAAACATGCTTGGGGAGGGGGCGAGGAATCCCGGGTCGTTTGCGGCCTGGCCAAGGTGGGTTGCATCCGGATGGTTTGTCCAGCAGAACAAGGTATGATCGTCAAATGTCTTGATTAGCTCTTCCTGCAGCCGGAAGTATGCATTCCAGCCCTCGCCGTAGAGCAGCGACATGTTGATCCCAAAGATGCCCAGCATACAGTACGCCATATCTTCGACCCGCCCAGTTTCTCGTCGGGAGAGCCAAGACATGCGTTCGGCCAACGACGTGTGCGCCCACGGCGGAGGGCAATCAGCCCCATCCGGCCAGACAAGATGCTCGGGGGCGATGCCCGTGACACCAGACACTTCGCTTGCGAGCTTGACCTTGTTTCCCAGGTACGACCAGTCCTTGTCGTGGAAGAGCAGGTTTCTCGGCGCAACAAGCTCCTGCAATGTCCAGCCCCTCGTGAACCACCTGGACGCCCTGAAGTCGTCCATCCATGGTCTCGTCGGTGCACCCGCGGTTCCTCGGCTGACCCTGGCACCTGAAGTCGGCCCCTGCGCGCTCACATCGGCAAGATAGGCGTAGCAGATTTCGGCGTTCCGGTACCAGCTGAACATGGAGTTAATAGCCTCGGATAGCTCCGCCGAGCTGGTCTTGTCGATGCAGTTGGTATCAACCCAGAGGTACGCGAAACCGCCCGCCAACGCAACTGCACAGGCACTCAATATCTTGTTGTAACCTTGCTTCTCGATCGTGGCGCGCGAAGGGCGAAGCCACTCCTGGAGGCTGAGCTCCTCATTGCCCCAAGTGTGGGAGAGGATGGCGTACTTGGGCGTCTGGACGCCGCTGAACTCCTCCAGGGCCAGCGTGTGCGTGTCAATTAATCGCATGTCTCAAAGTGACTTGAGATTCCCAGGTCAGTCAGTCAGCAGAACTGCGGTGGAAGTTTTCGCGTTTTTGACGACAGATGAAATTTTTTAGCTGAAAAGTTAATCGGTGGGTCTGGTGGCTGAGAACCTAGCTGTCGGATCAGCTGCCGCCGCCACCAGACTGGCCCCCCTGGTGATGTGTCCCGCGCTCCGTGACGACCATTTTGCACCAATGGAGCGATACTTAAGGAGCCGACTTGAGAAGCCCTTCGCAAATAAAACTTCGCCCAGAGTCATTAGGAGTTTCTCGTTCAGCAGCCTACCGCTGACCATCGGGATGTAGACTACAGCCTGGTAATGTGGGACGAATCTGGACGCACAAAATTTCCTTTTTCCTTCATAGTCCTAAGCTGGGGTAAGCTGTAGCTAATTTGTCTTGAGCTTTCCCTAATTCTTCCCTAAGCTAGGGTGAAGGAGTGCTAATTTGAAGATATGGCACCTAATATCCTCCGTTTTGCGTGTTTGTGACGGTGATCAGCATCTTCTGCGGGCTGCGGCGATGTGTCCAAAATGAACCTTGAGATCTTGATAACTCCTTTATTCACTCATAACTCTTCGCCCCCTCTAGTCAAAGTAGGTAAACACACAATGCCTATCAAAGTAAGTGTCGTTCGTTCCTGTAGCATCATCTTCTCCGGAAACCAGAGTCGGAATCCAACCCACCGCTTGGACGGCAGTAGGCCAAAAGTATCAAGGCTAAAACACGCATAGCGGCTTCCCCATCAACGCTAGAAGATGCCAGCATGCACCTAGTCAACTAGTGATCCCACGTCGTGGCCTTGGGGCCACGGTCGAGCCCCCATGAGCCGGTTTTGGCGGCCCATTGGCGCACTCCGCACCTACATCATGACACTCGGAGACCTCGCCCTCTCGGTGCCCCTCAAGCAAGCCAAGGCAATGATCTCCACTAGCGAGGTGCTCGTTCGGACCCCCAGCATCCTGTATTACAACGATGATGCGGCCAAACCCCACTTCCCGCATGAAGCCTTCGTGATGCAGGGGACTTGCCTCAACCCGCGTGATCTGGTGTATTCATTCCTGGGTCTATCAAACTCGCCAACTCCGTTCGTGGCTGTGGACTACTCAAAACCGGTTGACGAAGTGTTTCTGGACTTTGCGCTCGCCGCATGCCATGGGAGCGAGGCGAATCTGGTGCTGATAGCCATTTGCTATACTACGTGCGCGATCGATCGCTTCGTATCACGCCAAACCTCCCGTCTTGGGTTCCTGACTTGAACGCGCCATGCCATCCGATCCCGTGGTCGAGCAAGGGCGGTTGGAGGGTGTACAGCGCGGGTGGGCCACCGGATAGCAAGTTACTTTTCTGGAGTCTTGTTAGTGCCGGGTCCTCGCGTTGGAGGGTTTTGAGGAGGACGAGATTGCCAATTTGGGTGGGATGCATTTTGAGACGATAGGGGCGGACAGGTTTCTGCGATCTTTTCGGCTGTTGGAGGGGCTTGGACGGGGTCACATTGTCGAGGATCTCTGGCGGACACTCGGGGCGAACCCGAGGGGCGGGGGCCCAAGGCCTCCTGATTCGAAGATTTATGGGCGCTCGTTACGAAGTCTGGCGCTTCATCGATTCTCCGTCGCATTGGCACGGCCAGACACGGCTGTGCTAAGAGTCCTCCTCAGGTCTCCTGGAAAGAAAAAAGTCGGAATTTCTGCCAGAATGGACCGAAGTCGTGGACCTTGCTGCTACCCTAAGCAGTGACGAAGCCAGCCACACTGAGAGGGTAGCCTCGGTAGTAGAAGCATCGAAACCATACCTCAAGATGCTGGACATGATGTTCGAAACCCGGAGGTTTTTCACGACAAAGAAGGGTCGCATCGGGATTAGACATCAGTGCCTACTGCCAGGAGACAAGATCTTTGTGATCAAGAATGCTAGCTATCTGATCATACTTAGAGCAGGGGACAACGGCAGATACACAACGGTTGGAGTCGGCTACTGACAAGGCATCATGTTTGGAGAGGCGCTTGTCGGGTCTGAGTTTCGGAGAGTTGAGATCGAGTAGGAACATCATGAAATGTCGTGTTTGTTTCGTGCAGCCATGATTTTCTATCGCAACCATCAGTGCTGGCAACACCCTTTTCGTTTAAAGACGTACCTCACTCCAGTGTTTGCGGAAAGTTTCCATCAGATACATTGCCCAGGACTGGCTGGGGACGCGCCCGAAAGCGCTTGGCGCCCTCAAATGAATCCCAGGCAACAGCGCCTAGTGACGACCGACTTGCCCCTTCCCCCAACCCCACCTTCCAAATTAGAACCTTACCACCAATCTTCCATTCCACACCATGTCCCCAACCACCATCCCCACCATCCCCACCATCCCCACCATCCCCAACCTCACCACCCCTCCCACCTCACCACACACCCACACCCTCATCTTCCTGCACGGCTGCGGCGACACCGCCCAAAACTTCTCCACCTCCCTCACCACATCCCGCTCCTCCTCCGGACCCACCCTCCCCTCCGCCTTCCCCTCCTTCCGCTTCGTCTTCCCCCAGGCCCCCCTCGCGCCCTCTCGCCAGCAGCCGCGGCACAACATGGCCGCAGTGGTTCGACGTTTGGAACGTGCGCGATTTCGCCGAGCGCGAGGACCTGCGCTGGGATTCCTGCTTCGTTTGATGATGCGATGGATTTAACATAAGGAAAAGATGACACGGAATCTAAAGTATAGGTTTTGTTTCATTTTTACCGAGTATTACCTTGGGTGAGATACGTGAGCCAGACATAAAATAATCTAAGGGCCCCAGGCGTAAGAGCACACTCAAGATCTCATACCAGGGAATAAGCAATATGGGGTGCTCTCGTTGGTCTAATGAGCGGTTCCGTTGAGAAGGCAGTAGTTGTCTTATGTGAGAGCGCCGCCATTGTTTAGCCGCTTGTAAGAAAAGCTTTCGCGGGCATTGCGAGGCGGAGGGACAAACAGACGGGCTATCAAGGTAAAGGATGAAACACGAGGAAACAAGTGCTTGAGAACTAGAGGGAGAACTCCCCTTTGCAACAACCCCGCAAGTTTGGAGGGCCGAGTCTAAACCTACCTCAGGGACCTTCAAGGGTCGAACATGAAGCGATTCATATTCATTTCTTAATAGACACAGCGATTCAAACACAGCATCATTCCATCTCCATTGTCTCCAAAACATGACATCGTGACTCGCACTCATCCCTTTGCCCCAACTACACCTAGGTAAGCACCACAAGACCCAAACTCCCCAGCCTACGAGCTAGTCCCACAAAGCCAGTCCATCACCCCATACGCTCCATAATTCCCTGGCTTCCCCAAATGATGCTCATCATGGGCCTCATCCCCCCACACCAACTTGACCTGCTCGCCCGCAGCCGAGACAAACGAAAACAGCAGCGTCGTGATAATATTCATCTCCAACACTTTGGCCACAGCAACAACCGGGACGCCGTACAGAAACACAAAGTCGGCCACGGACATGTAGCTGATGGTCAAGATGTGGTGCTCCCCCGGGTGTGTGAGCTCGTGATGCTTGCTGTGGATGAGTTCGTAGATCCCCGGCGCGTGCCACAGCCGATGGATCGCCCAGAATAGGGCGTCTCGCAGGAGGAGGCCGATGATAAGATCTCGCACTACCTCGGTCCATGTTGGAGCGTGGTATGGGCGGGCGAAGGTTCGTGTCAGGACTGACTCGCCGCCTCGGGACATCACGTATGCGACGTGGATCAGAGTGGCTACGACGTGGTTTCGGAGGCTCTGCGTCATCATCTTAGGCGTCGTGGAGCTTTTGTAGGCAGGGCGAAGTCGCTCCACAAGGAGGCCGAAGGCGAGGTAGACGAGTTGGACGCTGACGCTACCCATGATCTCGATATAGCCCGGGGAGTACCGGTCCATCAGATTGGTAAAAGTCATGGTTTAGAAGAGGTAGTCGGTCTCGGGGCTTCTGGTATCGTGCGGGGTGGTAGCGGGTGGCTTTGGACTGGGAGAGAAAAGGAAGTCAGTGGATGCCATGGGAATTTATACCTATGCACCCATATCTCTGGCTCAATCTTTTGCAAGGAATAGACAAACCGAAGACGAGGAGAGGCTCGAACCATTCGTGGGCCTAGGGGACGACCCCGTGCCGTCCCGCTGCTTGACACCGCTTCAAACTTGGTCCTGGGCAGCCACCACCAAGACAATGTGTGAATCATGCCTGCACTTAGAACCGTTCTCGTAAGCACTCAGCCGTGTCAAGGACTATTCAATGCTTACCTATTTGGTCATATGTTTGCTGACTGTCTCGCTTGATTGTGTGATTCGCTGCTTACTCTCCGAGTCTTGCTCTTCCGTTCCAGAGAGCTGCTCGGGCTTCGCAGCTGCGTGCGGCGCTGACACCCTACATCGATTTCAGGGCTCACGTTGTTCTTAATGATAGTTTATCCTGGGTCCTTTCTACCGGTGATTGGGTAACGCGAAGGAGGGCTGTTGGGGTCTGACCGCCTCGAGAGTTGATCTATTTGAGCTAGGCCAATGCGATTGGGTGGCTGTGGTTACGGTGTGACACGCCTTTCAGGCAGAGGCTTTGGTTCCAGGATGAAAATACGACATCAGTACGTAGGTTGGTGGCGCTTGAGCAACAGTGCGTAAAGGGGTTCTGCGTTGGTGTTGCGTTGGACCAGATTCAACTTGTGTGACAAGATCACCAACTTTCCTAGGACTCGGTGTCTCCTGCCAACGACATCACGCAATGCGCGACTTATCTCACCAATAATGACCCCGGATTTCCGTCGAGGACAGCGCAACTTCCAAAGCTGCCTAGCGTTAGGGGTCCGACTGTCGCGTAGAATGTTTGTCCTTCGAAGCCCAGCCTAAGGCCTGGCAATAAAGCTTGGACCCAGGTATTCTGAAGCACCATGGGGTATCGGTTCCCCCCTGGTCGTGCCTCTCGTTGGCATCTCCTAATGACCCAATGGAGTGGGATGGGATATCAAGCTAGGGTGTGGCACCGTGCAAGCATGTAAAAGGCACCTCGAACGTCTTTTTCGAGTACCATAGCTTGTGACCGCTTCTACCGGTTCTGCAAAAACTCGCCATAGCGTCCTCTTGCGTGCGTCACCGCCGAGTTTGCGTTCCGGGGGAAGTAGTTGTAGTCTTGAACAGGGAGCCGAAACACAGCCATTGACAGAGTGAAAAGTGTGTGGATTCGACTGAGCCGCACAGTAAATGCTGCGACTGGGCACATGACTGTTGGCGGCGTTGGCGGCGTTGGCGGCACTGCGGCGGTTGGAGCGGTCAGCGGGCTTAAGTCCGCTCGGGGCGCGGGCATGTTGGGGGATGCGCCGGCGCTGCGGGGGTGGGGAAAACTGACGCTAGCTGATATCGATACGATTTTGCAGTTGGTTAGGGAGAAGGAGTTTCAGTCGAGGTTTTTGGGTGTCAAGAATGCAGTTGGCACAAAGAAGTCGGGGGTGAAGAAACTTAAGGACCCCAGAGAGGCACGGGGGGGGAGCCCTGCCCAGTTTGCTCGGAAAGTTCCGCAGACCCCTTTTGAGAAGGGTCTATCACGCTGCTTCCACAGGCCGTGCCAATCTCTTCCTAGGTCGCTGACACTGGCAGAATGGACACCACCGTACAAGCATCGTCCTCCTGCTGTTGAGTAGAAATGCAAAGCCCGCAACAAAACACGCAACGTACGCGACCACAAGCATGAAACGCCGTGCCACAGCATATCCAGCACCGTCACCGCAACTTGAACACCACTCGACAAGGTCCTCCGAGACTTCCAGCGGCCCCATTTACGTTGAACAGAGCCATTCCGAGCTCGGGACTTTTCGGGGGAGACCTGGCCGCCACCCCTCCGACGCGCTGCGAGCCTCGAAGGCTAGTCAAGTCCGATTTAACATCAACACCCGCAATGCTAAATATCCCAGCAAAGGCCACAAACTCAGCTCCACCCATTTTATTCAGCGCTCTACTAGCCCATCTGGCGTATGTACATCCCCCGCATCCACCTCTCCCTCACCCCCATTTTCACCCTTCCCCTCCCCACCACCCCCTCCTCAAATCTTGATCGTAACCGCAAAAATCCCCTGTCCCGCGCCAACATACGCAACATTCTTATCCTTCTCCCCCCTCCCAAAAGCACAGCTCGTCGACCCGCTCACCGTCGCCACCGAAGTCGACTTGGTCGCCGCCGCCGGATCCACCTCGACCAACGAGTTCTTCCCGTTCGTCGCCAGGTAAATCTTGCCGTTGGGGCCAAAGCACAAGTCGTCGCCCATCAGGTTCGTCCACAGCGTGGTCACGGTGCCCGTGGCCTTGGCCGTGGTGGCGTCGATGGCCACCTTGTGGAAGCTGTTCTTGAAGATGTTGGTGTACCACAGCACGCCGTCCTTGACCTTGATGCCGTCGATGCCGAAGGGGATGCCGCCGGAGGGGGCCATGGTGGCGTCCTTGATGGCTTCGGAGTAGACGCCGGTGTTGACGTCGAAGCGGTACACGCTGCCCTTGCCGGCGTCGGCGACGAGCACGGTGGAGTTGTTGAGCACCGCGAGGCCGTTGAGGTTGCCGGCCTCGGTGATGGTCTTGATGAGCGAGGATTTGGGCGGGGTCACGGTGAAGTCGACCTTGTAGATGCCCTTGCCGCCGATGATGGCGAAGAGGTCGGGCGCGTACTCGCCGATGCCGCTGAGGCCGGAGGCGCCCGTGACTTGGATGGCGGTGGAGGAGGTCTTGGCCACGGGGTCGACGGCGTACAGGTTGTTGCTGTTCATGTTGGTCGCGAGGATGATGCCGTTGGGCCGCACGGCGACGTTCTCGATCGAGGTGAGCCGCACGACTTGCGTTGCGGCGCTTTGGCGCTGCGAGAGGGCCGGCGCGGCGCTCGCGAGGGAGGCGAACAGGCTTGCGCCGAGGAGAGTCTGGAGCTGGAACATGGCGGCGGTGAGGGGCGTGTGTTTCCGGGATTGGCTTTCTCGGGTGGTCCTGGAGCGGGAATGGCGAGTTTGACGGGAGGAGGTCAGGGCATTTTGAGGCGGCGGTTGGAGGATACCGTTCCCCTCTCTCGCCCCGAGTCAGGACATGGCGCCGGTATAAAGACGGCTTGGCGACTGTATGGTGAGATATTGGCCCCGGCAGCAGCCTAAATGCTTAGTTGGGGAATGGGCGATGGTAGTTGTAAGGGGTATCGAGAGGCCAATGAAAACATCCGGCTAATCGGCCGGCGTCGTCAGAATGGGCCTAATTCGGCAGCGCCCACTCGGCGGCTCCATCCGAGCTGCTTATTTTCCGCTTGGCCCGGTGTCCAGTAGTGGTCCCGACCGGCACAGGACAGCTAGCTCAATAGCCAAGATTAAGAATCACCCGTTGTCGTTCTGGAAGCCAAAGAATTCTGGGCTACCCGCTAGCCTCCTCACACTTTTGCGGCGCCTCAGTCCGGGGTAAATGGAGCATCTGGATTTTGGACATGTTTTCCACAAACATGGCGTTGGCTGTTTGAAGATGCCAATCGTTACTTGTCATGATGTGTGAGTCGAAAATGGCTTGGTGCGCCTGAGATTTGAGTCAATATGGGGTCATCTGTGCATACTGCCTACCTATCTAGCAGGCCTGCTATCTAGGGAAGATCTTGGTGCTACGAAAACTGGTATTTGCAGTTTTGGCTTTTTGGTAGTTGGCTTTACTCGAGCGAGAGATATCCCTTCATGTTCTGAATCCCCCCCGGCACAGGCATAGTAGTTAGGGATAACTAGATCACAGATTCACGACAGAGTTTAATTAGGCAGTGCTAGTCCTTGTTGTTGTTGTTGTTGTTGTTGTTGTTGCTGTTACCTATTGTTGGGGTTGTCTTGGCGGTTTACTGGACGGAAACAATGTACTGCCGCTGACGTTTCATTCGATACACAATCTTCCCAGTTTCTGCCTCAACCTCCGCGACGTTGACTCCATCGCTGTTCGTGACCTCGAGCCCGGCCACGTCAAAACGCTCACAGCCTTTCCAAAACGCCTGTTGATGCGCAAAGTCATCTGCCACTCCGATCTTGAATGTGCCGCACCTCTTGAACGGACCCTTGTTATTGCCGTCTGCCCTCAATATCAGCCCGTTGATGGATCAGTATATCTTCATCTCGAACATGCCTCTTGCCTCGCGCTGTCACGCCGTAGCCGGGCATCAACCAGCGCTCCTCTTGTGTTCGATGTTCCCCAGCGATGTCGTACACGAGCTGAACCTTGAACGAGGCCTCTTGACTGCCCATTATGGAGGAAACAAGGACCGTCTGTGTGGGGTTCCCGTAGTACTTGGCATATGTGATTTTGTCTCCGTCCCACTTTGACCACGAGTAATTGGCGACTGTGAGCGGCCACATTTTTACGATGTCGTCGACTTGTTCGCCCATCGCAGGCCGTTCCCGGCTGTCCTCAGGCTTGCCATCCTCTGTGGTTTGTTCTTCTCTGCCTGGGATGTCTCCGTTTGTTAAGTCGGTCTCTCTGTTACGGTGACCGACTTCGTCCCATGGGTCGCCCATTCCCCAGCCCATATCTGCTCCACGGCGGCCAAACTGAAGGGTGGCGCCTCCCCACGTGCAGACTTCGTTCTACGTCACAAAGAAGATGGGACACAAGTATCCCCTAATCTCCAAGACCTCTTGGCTAAAGTAGGGCGTGTCCTTTGTGCCAAGCGCATGCTTGTTGAGAACCTCGCAGAGAGGAATATCGCCCAATTCATCCGGTTTCAGCCGTCGATTGACCTCCTCGGTTGTGCACTGATCCCACTGAGGCATGGCCGAGACAGGCCCGGCAACCGACGCCCATGACCACGACGGGGCGACCACACTCTCCGGGCGCGAGATCTTTCTGTTATCCATGTTCTGAGGTTCTCACAGCAGCTGACTCTCAATATCACGGCTGAACAGCCCCGCAGCGTACTGGCACCCAAGCACCTGTTTGATCTTTACGGCAACCCCGTGCAAGGCAACAAGTCTGTCCGGGTCCCTGGTCAACTGACTCGCCGAAAAGGCTGCGACAATAGGTTTCCAGAGGAGCACCATATCCTGCGCCTTGAGTCCGGTCTGTATCGCAGACGAAAACACGTCCTCGAGACCAGCACGTAGTTGGAGGTGCGAAGGAACAAGACTTCCCATGCCGTTTAAGAAACGCTCGCAGGCCGTCAGCTTGCTGCACTCCCACACGAGCTAGTCAGCAGCGAAATGAACAACGCGCGACGAGAGCAACCGTTCCTGCAGAACCCAGGCTCGTTTGTGTAACGGGGCCTTCTGGAAACACTCCCACCAGATGCTGATGTCGGTCAGGTAAAAGGTGCTGTCGAACTGTGTCAAATTACGTAATCATTCCTTAGTCAGCCGCTCTGCGAGCGGTTGGGCCACAATTCAGGGGCTCGCGGTCGCGCAGACCGCTCGAAGAAATGGAACACACTTGACGACTTCTAATTACTGCGTTTCTGGTTGACTGCGTAGAATTCAACAAACTGCAGCGGCAGTTCTTGGCGCTCAGGCGCTCAGGCGCGCAGGCGCCTTACCGCTCCAGGCTAGGCTGGAGCGCAGGAGCCTTTGGTCATGTGCTCTCCTCACACATAGGGAGCTTTCTTTTGTATTTAGTCTGGAAGCTTCGCTCCCCCCCCTTTCTACCTAATCAAGTCACTTTGCAACTGCACTTCCGCTGCTCCTGAGCCCCTCGTCCCCCAGTCAAACGTTCCACACCTGGGATATCATCGAGGACGAAAAGAAAGTGGAGAGGTTAGAGGCTGAAATGGAAGAGCTCCGGCAACTTCCGCTCGACAGTCTCAAGTCGCGGCTGGCATTGAGAATGCGGGAGTCTTACGACACATTGAAGGCAGCGAGGGTCACGAAGGCAGAAGAGGAAAAAGAGCGACGTCGTGCTCGGCGAGCAAAGCAAAGCGGGTTTCAGCAGCCATTACATGTAAGTTCTTATTCCGTTTATTCCCTCTTCATGATAAACCAACAATCTCACTTATCTCCCTTCGAGGCTGTTGGGTTAGTTCTATAGGTAATTTCATTACCAGCAATGGATCGAAGGAGAGAACGTGACACGGTGAGCTCCAGCCTACATGTTGTTCGAGGTCATCAGCGCGCTAACCCCTTGTCCCTAGCAGACATTTCCCTTGCCCAAGGTAGTGGTTGACGAAGCCAACGACCGGATCTTGACCAGCCTCGATCTCCTCTTTCAACACAGAGAGCTTTTCGACGACCTCGGTGATGGCCTATTTCAAGATTGCCGAGCTGACCCTCTCCGGATTTTGTACAAGTACCTTGACTACGTCGTCTTGCACATGATGGAAGAGATCCAAGCTAACTCGGACCGGAAGGATGCATTCATCCGATGTAGACTGGAATGGATAAACATAGTTCTGGCGGCTATGGATCTGCTGAGTATTCCGAGTTTTACAAGGGGTGGGAAAGGGACTGGAACGAGCAGTGGGGACTGGAGCGTAGTACGAAGGATGCGAGTACGTTTGGGCCTCTATTTGGGGACAGGACTGACCAAGGTTAGGTAGGTCTCTATATTAACTGTATTGTCCCTGTTGTGTTTCTGGATAGTCACCTATTTCCCGTATAAACCGACACTCTTATCACGCGCACCGGCATTCATTCCTGACCCGTTTAAATTACGGCTGGGTTCCATGGGCTCGTGCTGCTCGGGAGGGCTAACTTGAGTCTCCAGCAGTCAGTTGAGCAATACGAAAAATACAAGAGGTAAAGGCGAAACTATTCATTTTCAAAAATGGGGTCCCATTTTGGCCATCGTTGTATCTGGGACCAATTCTGGACCCACTCGGCTAGAGTTGAAGCAATTCAGCATGCTGTGGCGCAGCTTGCCGAAAATGGTATTTGGGGTGAGCAAGCCTGAGCAAATCCTGAGCAGAGACTGAGCTGAGCCTGAACCGAGTATGAAAAAGGAAATTTGGCGTGCCTAGATTCCTCGTATAAAATAGAAAAATTAACTGGGCAGTTTTGAACCTCGGGGTATCGTCAGCAGCCTTGTCGATGTAGTCCTCCAGTCTGAGTAGAATCTCCTGTTTCGGCTGTAATGACACCTACGGCATCCTGATCTAGAACCAGTCGACTTACGAGGCGCTGCTGGATGCCTGGACCGATGCCGGCGGGTGCCGCGACAAGGCGCTCTCGTGTCGCGGCGCGGTGGAGGAAGTAGTTGGCTGAAATATATACCCCCATCTCCTTTTCCTTTGTTTAGTTCTTTGCGTAGTACGGACATAAGTATTTGGTCTCTCTCCCCAGGGAAGGAGAGAGTTTAAGCAAGTAATCTAGTGCCTCTCACCATCAGCTGAGGGATTGAACGGCGCGACGAACTTGGCCGCGGTCTGGTACGAGTTTTTAGTATCGTTCCCACGTACTCGCCTGTCTTGTGCCGATTCCCATTGCTGAGCCTTCCGTAGTATTTTAAGGCCTATACGTAGCTCGCCGCGCCGCTCTAACAGCAAAATTTTGTACCCACAAATGCAAGTACACAGGCCTGTGGCATCTGTGTAGCGGTGGCGGCCGTACTTAGTCTACCTTTTTGCTCTCTGATGGTACTTGTTAGTAGAAATATCGATAAGCTTGAAGTTATCTTCGGTGTTACTGAAGAGGAGACATAAGAAGAAGACGACCAGGTCGGTGACTCGGGCCGTAACGTAGACAAGATTTTGGGATGGCCAAATCTGAGGACGCTGAGGGAGAATTATCACGAGCTGGAACTGTTGGTAATTTGGTGCGACCATTAAGGTACCTTTTAATAGGCGTATAAGGTCGCTTAATGGACCCGAACCCATCTATTTCTCCAGTTTTAGCAAGTGAGAGTGTATTATTCTTAGCTGCAGGCAGTACTAATCTCTGGGTTTCCAAACTGGATGAGCACAGGTATGGAATCGCCCGACGGGCGAACAATAAGGTAGAGGTAAGAAGAAGGCCCTACAGTGTAGAAACCCGTGATAGTATCGGTGAGCATCTCAGTCCAATCGTGTTGTGATGCAATCTTATAAGTAGCATGCATGTATGGATACTCTGGATCCCCATAAGGCTCGGCTGTGTTAGAGATGCCTGTCAAGTATTTCCCGTCCCATGAGATGCCTCTGGGAGACACCAGGTACGAGATGCCGCATTAAGAACAGTATAGGTATGAGATCTAGGAGCAGGATATTAATCATCTGCCGGTAAATCGTGGGGGGTGAAGGGGGCGAAGGTTGTAGTTTGGATTTAAATGATTTATGAAGAGCGGGGCTGTTGATAGTTGTTTGGATAATTGCTTGGGTGGATTTCAGTGCCATATGGGTTGTGAGGCCGCTAATGGGGTTGGCGTTGAAGGGCTCTGAGGAAGGTGCTGTTGACACAGGTTAGAATTTGCCTGGCTCCACTACCTACCAAACACAATGCTTTGGGCAGCTTCAGGGCCTAAAGCTTTCCCTTAATTAAGCACTATCTTTGGGTTCCACCGTTTTTCAACAGAATACAGTAGAGAACACCATGCCAGCCATTGGTGGTCGCCTGAAGTATCCAAGCTGCATGCGGGTTCAACATGTCCAATCGTCTTCCCACACGGGAGTTGCTTGCACGTCAGTCGGCAGCTGCGGTTTCCCGCAGACAAAAGCACCTAGACTCCCATGCTAGCCCAATTTCACAGAAGTCCCCCAAGCTAATGTGTAACTTCCGCAGTTTCTCTAGCGTAGGTACAGGCGCAACACTTGAATTTTCCCCATTTCACTCCACCCACGTCAACCCAACCATGCTCGAAGAAGATCCCCTCCCGACGTGTTTGTCGGACTTACCCCATGGACCAGACACCATCAGTGACTTTCTTCGACACTATTTCGGGTGTATCGAGACCCACGAGCGTGAGACTTTTCGGGATCGAACCAAGAACAAGGACTTTTGGGGTTGACAAGCTGCGATTGAGCTCTCAAGGCTCAGAGCCGCGGCGGTTCCCTCGGGGCCTGGTCGGGCTCGGGAGGAAGACCAAGTCAAGAAGACGATTGTGGAGCTGGCTATCGCGATCGAGGCCTGGTACAAGAGAACCCAACTTTTGCGTGCGGCATTGAGCAAAGCTCTAGATGATGATCCGGCGCACTTCGTGGACTTCAGTCGCAGGGAATGGAGAGCGTCTGACGAGTACCGGGATGGAATTGGGGAGGCTCGCAGGTGGAGGCAATTAAAGGGGTTGCACACAGACCCGGCTGGAAGAGTTGAAAGAAACGTGGCCGAACCCGAGCATAGGCGCCAGTGTGCCCGCGACATCATTGTAGGCTTTCGAGGTCTCGGCGCGCTGGAGCATGGAACTTCCGATTATGGCCTGTAGGAGGACGTCAATGCGCACCTGATCCAGTACACTTGCGGGTTTGCTCACTATACAGTGCAACATGTACCGGCAGCTCGGCCGTTTGACCAAGACCTACGGGACGATCGATTTCAAGGGATATTTCCCCATCAGCACGTAGCCGTGAGCTCGTTGCTAGGCTCGGCCCACGGATCTGATGGTCCAAAGTCTCCCGGGAGCATCATTTCGAAGAGGCTGTGCGATGAGGAGGACTCGACACGGTTGAGGTAGATTCATATCCCGTCAGGGTCACATGTAGCTAACAGAATGTAACGAAGCCACCGCTCTCGTTCATTTCAAGCCTCTTTGGGATGAATAACAGCGACTTTAGGGAGATCCAATAGGCACTGCAAGACCAGCTCCGGCTAATGTGTAAGTGCGATGACTGATATCATAATGACGGAATACCCTTAGCTATTGTTTACCGGCAGTTCCGATCTCTGGTTCTATCATTATGGTAGCCGTCACATTAGCCTTTTTCGGCTCCCTACGCACCTTCATTTGGGCTGTTTATGCTTATATCATCACGTGGTTGGCAGTCCACACTGGCTTGTATCGTGTTTGTTTTGTGCACAACGACAAGCTAGGATCGCAGACGTGGATAAGGAGGACGGAGCGGGAGGTATCTAAGCCGAACGAAGAAGTGAGGAGCGCCAGAGCAAGGAAGATCAAGGGAGAGTATTGGAGCATAACGATGAAGGAGGTGCTCCCTGAGGCTGGGGAGCCATGATTTTGTGAAGCAAGTGCCTAAGATCGGGTCTGGGGAGCCGTTTTAAGAATTAAGCTAAGCCCTCCGCCCTCTTTAGTACAAAGGCACTCGCTGGGGCAGTGTCTTTTGGTGGCGCAACCGCGTAGACGGGCTCCGAGTAAATCTCGAACTCGGGAGAGATTGCAACGGGATGGTGAGTCTCACCAACCCGTGGTATCGGCGTCAGACCATACGCCAGATATTCATCCTCCGTCTCAAAAGTAGCTCCCTTCTCGAGTAATAGTCTCACCACCGCTCCATGGCCAAACTCGTCTGCCAATGATAACACCGTCCGCCCGAGATCATTGCTTGCTTCCACCTTGGCCCCTTTTTCGACCAGCAGCTCGACCACCTTGTCGTGGCCCATCGCGGCAGCCCATAGTAATGGTGTCCACCCCGAATTTCCCTTTGCTTCAACACTGGCTCCATGCTCAAGCAACAGACTGACCACGGTCTCATCACCCCTCTCAGCGGTGGATAATAACGGTGTCTGGCCCCAGTTATCTCTGGCTTCCACATCTGCGCCTTTCTCGAGCAACAGCCTGAGCACGGCGTCATCGCCCTTCTCGGCAGCCCACGCTAGAGGTGTCCGTCCTGAAGTGTCCCGTATCGTAATATCGGCCTCCTTTTCAAGCAGGAGCTCAACCAGTGCCTTGTGGCTCTTGTTGATGGCCCATATTAGCGGGCTACGACCGTATCGATCCGTTGTTTGAACGTCGGCGCCGCCTTCGTCAAGCAGCAGTCTCACTACCGCTTCGTGGCCCCTTTCTACAGCCCAAGATAGCGGTGTCTGGCCGTGCAAAATATCCCTCGTTTGAATATTGGCGCCTCTTTCCAGCAACATTCTCACGATGGTCTCATCGCCGTTTTCAGCGGCCAAGGATAACGATGTCCGGCCGGCCTCGTCTTCGGCTTCCACCTCGACTCGTCCAGACGCTAGCAGCAGTCTCAAGACGGCGGCACGCCCGGCAGCAGCTGCTTTCAACAACAAAGTCCGTCCGTTCTCGTCACCCGCGTCGGCATCGATTTCGTTTCGGGCTAGCAGCACCTGGAGGACGGCTTCGTCACCGCGCTCCACCGCCCACGACAGTATCTGCCGTCCGTTTCCCTGTCTCAGGTCGTGCTGGAAGTCGTTCCGGGTGAGCAGCAGCCAGATGCCGCCTGCGTGGGCCTGCTCCACCGCCCCCAGCAGCGCTGCTTGCCGTTCGCGATAGGTGCGGTGCGCTTGTGCAGCAGCAGTCGGGATCTGCAATGGGACTTTGTCTTCGTGCTCGTGGCTGTCCTCTCCCGGCTTTTTTTCGCCTCGCGACGCGCGTCCTCCCTTGCGAATCCACATTCTCCGCAGCGGGCACTGCGACAGTCGAAGCCTCGTCACGTTGATGGGCTGGAATTCGTGGCAACGCACCCGCTCAAACTGGGTCATGGTGAGCAGGGGATCGCGGACGTAGATGCCGATGGGCTCGTCTTTGCCGCCTTTTTCCTTGCAGTTTAGGATGGCGAGGCCGATGCCGCGGGGGCTGATGCCGACGAAGCGGACTTCGAGGTGGATGCCCCGGCCGCTGACGGTCCAAGGGTTGCTCCCGAGGGTGCCGGGGGGCGTGAACTCGACAATGCTGCCCGAGTCGAGGAAGCAGTCTGGGGACGCGGCCAAGAGGCCGCCGCGGTGGTCGGGCAATCGCCAGGCAAAGAGGCTGTGGTCATCGGAGATCTTCATGATTTCCTCTTGCAGGCGGATGAAGGCTGTCTCCCGCTCGCCGTAGATCAGCGGCATGTTGATGCCGAAGATGCCCAGCAGGCTGTAGGAGCGGTCCTCCACTCTGGTCGTCTGCCGGCCGGCCGCCCACGACATCTTCTGGGCGACGCTGAAGGTGTCGACGCTTCCGTGGCCCGAGAGGAGAACGAGGGGAATGCGGGTGCGGTCCGAAATGACCTGTCGCAGGCTGTCTCGGGTGCCCAGCTCTTGCCAGACGTCGCCGAAGAAGACTAGGGTGGGGGGTGCAATCAGCTCTTGGAGTGTCCAGCCGCGAGTGAACCATCGGCTCTCCCGGAACGGGACGCGGGTCGGCACGTCAGCGAGGAAGGCGAGGCACACGGCGGCGTCCTGGTACCAGCGGAACATGGAATTGATGGCCTCCGAGAGCTCGGCGCTGCTGGTCTTGTCGATGCAGCACGTGTCGATCCAGACGTGCTCGAAGCCCCTGTCGCGGGCGACGGAGCAGCAGGCGTAGATCTTGTAGTAGCCCTTTTTGTCGGTCGTGTGGCCGTCTCGCATTTCGCGCAGCGTTACCTCGTCGTCGGCCCACGTGTGGGACAGAATGGCGTAGCGCGGCACATTGTCGTCGGCGAATTCCGACAGTGCTAGCGTGTGCGTGTTGAGCAATCGCATCCTCGGCCGCCAATCGGCCAGGTGAGGAGGGTGAGCAAAGGTGAGCCAGCCTGAGCAAATCCTGATCAGGGTCTGAGCGGAGCCTGTGCAACGTCACGTGCGCGACGTACGAAAATGGAAATTCGGTGTGCCCAGATTCGTCACAGACAACCGGGGATATCTCCGTGGTTAGAGGGGACAAGCCATCCCCGCTGGATGATGCGACTGAGGCATGATCCATGATTGTCTTTCGGGTTGGATGGTGAAGCAAAGGCACGGCTGGGGGAACTTTGGCCGATATGGTTTCAGAAGAAGAGAGGGTAAGAAAATGCGCGGGTGTGATAATTGAAGAAATGGAGAACGTTTAATATTCGTGGTTTAAGGCCTCGATCAATGCCACGTCACAGTATCATCATAGTGCACCACCTTTCATCTTAGACATGGGTAGGTTGGAAAGGTCTTGTGAGTTCAATGTTGGGATCTCGATACCGTCGGGTTTGGAGTTGGCATATTTCCCCTGGGCGTGGGACTTGCGTGAGAAGGGGGAATTATAGCGCAGTCGGGCTCGACTGTGCAGCTGAGCAATAAAGAATTAAGGACATTCCTTTCTCCACCTCCTCTTTTCGTTCTCCACCTCACCACATATAGGTAAACGTCTAGGCTGTAAAGGCTAGCTCACCCATAGCTCGCCCTAGCTCAGGAGTGGCTCAGGATCACACACAAACATAGAAAAAACTACGAGCAACTTTAGTGTAAAACAAATCCTGTCGTCAAATAATGAAACAACCCGGAGTGTTGTGTTGATGGCTTGATCACTGCATGTGACGGGACGCAAACATCCCGACAACATCCGCGGAAAATTTCTATCGTCGAGGTTGGAAAAAGTTCAAAAGCCATCATGATGCCCACATTGCTTTCTTCCCTCCAATTCCGTCATATCACCCTCAGACCAAACCCCTTTCCCAAACCCATCCAGTTCACCACCTGCTCTATTTTCAAAGTATCATGCAATTCTCCCACCTCAAATCGCTTCTGACCATGCTGGCAATCGCCGGTCTAATGAATGTGGCAGCTGAGAAAGTCGGCGGCCGCTGCAGTCCCAACGGGACTTATGCCTGCGCCGATACGTGGAAGCAAATCACTGTCTGCCACAATGGCTATTGGATGGTCGCAGCAGACTGCGGCACAAAACGATGCCTCTGGCCTGACCACAACATCTATCCCACGCCGTTCTGTCGCTGACTCGGATCCCTGATCGGCTGTGAGGACATCTCCTTGGTGTAACAGCAATGGAGTTCTTTGCTTCTGCTGTATTCCCAAATTAGCCACGAATGTTCTGGGCTTATCTGGATGTTGGGATAGGTGTTAGCTGGGAGATGAGTCGATATTTCATGAGAGTTGATTGGGATGGGGTGAGAGGAATGACGTGGTTGTGTTTTGGAACTTGAAGAAGAGTAGTAATTGAGTTCACACTTTCTACTTGCATATTTTCATGAACATAGTGACTTCTCCATGGCTGGATCCTCGTGTATAAGAGATATGACTGGAGCCTCACAGTTTGTATGCTTGCCAACGACAGTACAATCATGACCGGACTTGGTGACTGCGAAAACGTAGGTACCTTATATAACTTGACGTAACTCTTTCAACTGCAACAGTCCCCTATCTTCTACCAATATATATTAACTCTGTAATGAAGCAGTATATTCAATCTCGCCCTCATGAGAAATGATAGCACTGGTAGGTGCTTCTTACACCCAGAGTTTTGTCCTATTGCATTGATGTTGACTTCAATGAACAGGGAGAGGATGCTATCGCTCATTTATCACCAACTGCTCACCGAATTGGTGGCCTGAAAACGATAATAACCACATATACAGTAAACCCTTTACACCAGCAAAGACTCCCACTCGAAAGGCTACCATTGTCTTCCGCTCCTTGGCAACCTACTCCAGGGCTATAGCCCAGCCGTAACATCTCTTAATACAGAAGTGGTAAAAGCAGACGAGGATCACCAATTTTATTTGGAAAAGCAGGGCCAGTGGGCCCTGGTAGAAGAGGTCGACTTCTTCTCATTCAACAATTACCAACCGGATGGGAAGGTCTGTCAGCACCTCAGAGCGATAAGAGGAAACCTTAAGGTGGCAGAAGAAGACGTCAACAGAGGTGTAGACATCGCTGCATCTCGGTGGTAGTTCCGAAAAACCGAGCTTGGTGAGAGCTGCGCGGCGCGCTATGCCTCTGGTGGATTTGACGACTAGACGGTTTCATTACAAATAGAAAGTCAGAGTCTCAAAAATAGAATACTCCCTGGTTCTAACGAATCAGTAGCAAAATAGGTATTTAGATCAAGCTAAATAATCCGCAAATCCAGGTCAGGCTCGACTACCTAGGTAGGTGCGCCGGGCATATTCTGACCTCCTACCCCTGCATCTTCCCCACCGCAAGTTCCTCCTTGAGAATTAAGTAGCATCGCCCAGCGCACTCTGCCTACACCATTGTATGTCTCAACCATCTACCGGTCGTCGTTGATATCGACATCGGTCTTCTTCCACTGGCGAGCAGGGACACGGCGCTTGAACAGAATGTCAATCTCGCGGTAAGACCGACCCTTCATCTCAGGCAGATAGAAGTATGCCGCGAGGAAGCATACAAAGCCGGTTGCGCCCCAGACGTAGCCGCACTTGCCACCAAGATCCACGCCCTATTGACTGTCAGCGTGAGGTCAGA